>Ga0326727_10000310_pt1 | contig 205372 bp, 180 predicted proteins | sample MB2enrmetagenome_FD_207643 | JGI IMG/M metagenome (GOLD analysis project Ga0326727, IMG submission 207643) | Lab enriched peat soil microbial communities from McLean, Ithaca, NY, United States - MB29MY | ecosystem: Environmental > Terrestrial > Soil > Wetlands > Peat | place: USA: New York... | reverse complement strand
CGTCCGGCTGGGTGCTGCCTTGTGGCATGCCCGAAGTGCGGTGCTGGGGTAGGCGTTTGGTGCGCCCAGGCCGGCAAGACTCCGAACGGGAAGCGCCTGCCGCTGCATGACGAGCGGTGGGAGGCTGCCGGAAAGTACGGCAGCGTAGGGTGGCACACCTTCCGCCACACCTACCGTTCCTGGCTGGACTCGACTTCAGCGCCTATCGGCGTGCAGCAGAAACTGATGCGGCACGCGCAGGTTTCAACCACAATGAACGTGTATGGAAACGCCTTGATGGCGGCCAAGCGTGAGGCCAACAGCAAGGTGGTCAGGATGGCACTGAGGAGCGCATAGCCATGAAGGGAAGAACCTTGCAACCGCGCCAGAAACCCCCTGCGATTTTGGCGACCGCTGTTATTTGGGGTTATCTGGGGTTGGCCAATCGGCTAAGTGGTTGCGGGGGCTGGATTTGAACCAGCGACCTTTGGGTTATGAGCCCAACGAGCTACCGGGCTGCTCCACCCCGCAGATGTAGTGTAACAATTCTGTGATCGATGGGTCAAATGCGCTGAACCCAAGCAAAAATGGGCTTTCCAGGCTGAATCGCCGCGGGGCCGTCTGCGCGCCGAACGGAGCCATCCGGTAAACTGGCCAAGATCAGGTTGCGCCAGCGAGGAGTCCGCCGATGTCCACTCTCTATGTTGTTGTACTTGCCGTGATTGTGGCGGTGTTGCTGGCCGTAGCGGTGAATCGCTCCAGCCTGGTGAAGACCAAGGCCGACTACCTTGTCGCCGGGCGGTCGCTTCCGGCGTTTGTGCTGGTCCTTACCCTGCTGACCTCGTGGATTGGCGCCGGATCGCTCTTTGCCGGGGCTGAAAACGCCTACAAGAATGGCTTTGCCGCGCTTTGGCAGCCGGCAGGCGGCTGGCTGGGATTGCTGCTGATCTACTTCATCGCTCCGCGTGCGCGGAAGTTCGCGCAGTTCACTCTGCCCGACCTGCTGGAAGTGCGCTACAACCAGACGGCGCGCGTGCTGGGCACCTTTGCCATCCTGTTTGCCTACGTCGGCATTACCAGCTACCAGTTCAAGGGCGGCGGCGACGTTTTGCATCTGATCTTTCCTGCAACGGTGACACCGGAACTGGGCACCTACATCATTGCGGCCTTCGTCATCGTGACGACGGCGCTGGCGGGCATGTCGAGCGTGGCCTATATGGACGCGGCCATCGGGTCGCTGGTTACCGTCATCTGCATCGTTGCCGCGCCAATGCTCTTCTTCAAAGCGGGCGGCTGGGCCGGGTTGCATGCCGCGTTGCCCGCGACGCACTTTGAGCCGCTCGGCAACCTTACGCTAGTGCGCGCGCTCGAGTTTCTGGTACCGACGATGCTGCTGATGCTGGGCAACCAGGTGATGTACCAGAAGTTCTTCTCTGCCCGCTCCGAGCGCGATGCGCGCCTGTCTGTCGTGGGCTGGATTGTGGGCACCGTCGTGCTGGAGACGCTGATTGTGTCCATCGCCGTCTTTGGTTCGGCGCTGTTCCCCACCGGCGAGGCGGCGCTGCATCCGCGCGAGATTATTCCCTTCACGGCGCGCAACGGGCTACCGCCGCTGATGGGCGCTCTGCTGCTGGGCGCGGTCTTTGCCAAGGTCATCTCCACGGCGTCGAACTATCTGTTCTCGCCCGCAACCAACCTGGTGAACGACGTTTTTGTGCGCTACATTGCGCCGGGCGCTTCCAACAAGAGGGTCCTGTTGATCTCGCGGCTGGCCGTGGTGCTGCTGGGCTGCTGGGCGCTGTACCAGGCGGAATACGCGGAGAGCATCCTGCAGAAGATGCTGTGGGCGTACACCATCTACTCCGCAGCGCTGACGCCGGTGGTGCTGGCGGCCTTCTACTCGAAGCGCGTGACGGCCTGGGGCGCGGTGGCGGCCATTGGCGCGGGTACAGTGGTCACGCTGGCATGGGATGTGCATGGAGTTCGCGCGCTGTTTCCGCCGATTCTCGCCGAGCGCGATGCCATCTTCCCCGCGCTGTTCGCGGCGCTGACGGCGATGGTTGTGGTCAGCGCGCTGACGCCGAAGCCTAGCGAAGCACAGTTGGAAAAGTTTGCAGATTAATCATGAACAGCGGCTGGAGTATCCTGCTTGGGAGAATCGATTGACATGACCTCTGCGCCCAAAATCTCAAACGATCTGGCTGAGCACATCTCCAAAGTTAAGAATAAGCGTGCACGCTTTGTGTTGGACGCGATTGCCCGGAATGGCATCGTCACCACCGAAGAAATCAGCCGGGCGGGATACGAACACCCTCCACGCGCAGTTCGCGATGCGCGAGAACTTGGGTTTCCCATCCAAACCGTTAAGGCCAAGCACTCGAACGGGCGCTCAATTGCGGCATATGTCTTTCCGGAAAATGCGCGCTTCGGGAGAGGGAAAAGCGGACGGCAGATGCTCTCAAAAAGGCAGCACGACGAAGTTGTAGCTGCTGCCGGATCGCGATGCCAGATTTGTGGCGCTGCCGAAAATCTGCAGGTAGACCACCGCATCCCCTACGAGATTGCCGGAGAACCTGCCACCTACGAGCCAAGGTTGTTCATGGTCTTATGCGGTTCGTGCAACCGCACCAAATCCTGGAGTTGCGAGCACTGCCCGAACTGGACTGCAAGCCATGATCGTTCAGTCTGCCGGACTTGCTATTGGTCAGGCGATTCCGAATATACGCACATCGCGACGGAACAGCAAAGGCGCGTCGATGTAGTATGGCAGCCCGATGAAATCAACGACTACGAGGAACTCCGTAAGCGCGCGGAAGTTGCAAGACAGGCCGTTCCTGAATACATCAAGAGAGTTTTGAAAAAGATCTAACCAAACAGCAGTGCCTGCGCCGAGAAATCGTCTAGCCTCAGCATCCGTTCATAGTGCACCGTCGGTAGCAAATGGGCCACATACAAGGATTCCACTGTCACGTCTTCCTTGCCGTTCAGCGTTGCCTGGCTTGAGCGCCCGACGTCCAGAAGAATTCGCTTCCCTAGGCCTTCCGGAAGCGGCTCACCATAGGAACGGCTTCCGCAAGAGCCATCGTAGCTGAGGATGAACGGTATTTGGCGCTGGTTCAGCAGTTTGAGACCTTCGATCAGTTGTTCGCGGCTGATTCCGGAAATATAGCGGCGGTCCCGGCCGTCGCTCGTGCCTTGGTAAGGAGGATCGAGATAGAAAAGATCTCCCTCGCGCGCCTGCTCAAACAAGCTCATAAAGTCGCAATGAACAGCCTTGCATTTCCCCATCAATGCTCGATGAGCCGCAAGTATCTCTGCTCTCATCGTCTCAGGGCGCGTCCCGGTACGGCGTTTGTCGGGAGACTGGTTGAATTCTCCGGATGGATTGAAGCGCACCGAGTTCTTTACGCACCTAGCCAGTAGATACAGCAGTTTGGCAGGGTTGCGGTCGCAATTGAATTCCGCACGGATTTCATAATAGGCATCGATGGGACACTCTCTTTCTCTCAACCACAGAACCTCATAGCAATCGGCAATCTCATCTGGCTGACTCAAAATCCCTTTCCAGATTCCAACCAGAGGTTCCAGCGCATCTCCGATCAGATACGAGGAGAACCTGCCCTGGGCCGCGGCTGCCAGAGTCACTGCCGCCGAGCCCGCAAAGGGTTCCACCAACCTCCGGTAGCGGGACTCGGGAATGTGGCTCAAAATGGCGTTCGCTAGCCGGCGCTTGCTTCCCTGGTATGGGATCGGATGGGGTACGGAGAATCTCATACGGCCTCGCTCCTAGTCTAACGTCAGGTGAATTTGCGCGGCGAGAAAAGCGCAGGACGCAGGAGGAATTCTCGATAGAGATTCCGCAATTGGAAACGAGTGCAGAGAACCATTCCGTAAGGGATCAGATAGATACGCCCTGAAGAGCCGCTGCCTTTTCGCGGTCCTTCAGGGCGTCGAAATCGAACCTGCGCGCTTACTTGGTGGCGTTCGCGGCGATCAGCATCGAATCGAGAATCTGGTCGCTTACTTCCTTGACGGCTGCCGGCGAGTGGGCCAGGAAGAGCGTATTCGTCTTGTCGTTTTCGCCAATCGACTTCAGCGTGTCGAAGTACTGCGTCACCAGCACCAGTTGCATCACTTCCTTGGCGGATGCGCCTTCCACGGCCTTCTGGAACTGCTCGACCGAGGTCTGCAGGCCCTCGATGATGGCCTTGCGCTGGTTGGCGATGCCCGCGCCCTGCAGCGCCTTGCTTTCGGCTTCGGCCTCGGCCTTCTTCACCACCAGGATCTTCTCAGCTTCGCCGCGGGCGGCTGCGGCTACCTGCTCGCGCTGGGCGGCATTGATGTCGTTCATGGCCGACTTCACTTTGGCGTCGGGCACGATGTCGGTGACCAGCACGTTGACGATCTCGTAGCCAAAGGTGGCCATGTCGGCGTCCAACTCCTGCTTGACGGCGGCGGCGATCGACGACTGCGAGGCAAAGACCTCGTCCAGCGTCATGCCCGGCACGTGGCCTAGGATTACCTGCTCCACGTAGCTCTTGATCTGCGCCACCGGGTCGGCAAGCTTGTAGAACGCGTCGTAGACCTTTTCCGGCCGCACACGGTTCTGCACGGAGATGGGGATGGTGACAAAGACGTTGTCCTTGGTCTTGGTCTCCATGGTCAGGGTGATCTGGTTGACGCGCAGGCTCACAATGCCCGCTACCGAGTCGAAGTAGGGCATCTTCCAGTTCAGTCCGGGCTCGGCCACGCGCAGGAACTTGCCGAAGCGCGTAATCACGGCCATCTGCGAAGTGTTGACGGTGAAGAAGCTGCCCAGCACCAGGGAAAGCAATACGATGGCGACCACCGCGAGAAATACGATCAAGAGTACGTCCATTCGGTTCCTCCGCTGCCTCGTTGGGAAGCAACGAGCGATTATATAGGCCTACGTTCAAGGACAGGTGACGGTTCCATGCGGGCGCGGGCGGAGTTCGGGGCAGGCGAAAATAATTCGTGCGAATGGAAGGGAAACAGGCTTACACTGGCGGTGAAAATCGCGTAAACCTATGCCCGTAGCCCAGTTGACACTTGAAGTTCGCATCGAGCACGCGCAGTCGCTCAAGGACCGGCGGCAGGTAGTGCGCTCGCTGAAAGACCAGTTGAAGCAGGGCTTCAACGTCTCGGTTGCCGAGATGGACGAGGCGGTGACGTGGCAGTCGGCTACCATCGGCGTCGTAGCCATCTCGCGTTCGCGCGACTATCTTCACGGCCTGATCGAAGAGGTGGAGCGGGCGGCGCGCCGCATGTTGAACGAGCTGGGCGCGGAACTGGCCGACTCCTTCTGGGAGTATCTGGAAAGCTGAGAGCGGTCCGGCGCCGGAGTCAGTCCGCCAAGAAGAACCGCAGAGCTGCGGCAGAAGCATGACTATCGCGCCGGGGCGGCCTTGGCTCCCGCGACGACCTGATCGAAAACCGCGCCTACAAACGACTCATCGATAGGCTCGTGACGGATCAGCAGGCGCGTCAGCAGCGGGCCGAAGAGGCAGTCCAGAAAGAAGCCGACATCCGTGGCTGCAGGCAATTGACCCTCGGCAATCGCCTGCGCCACAAGATCGCGGCTCTCCTTGCTGCGCGGCGAATAGATGCGCTCGATAAATTCCTGGCGCAGTGTGGCGTTGTCCTGGATTGCCGTGAGCACACGCGCCACCACAATGCCGCTTTCGCCGGCGAAAAAGCTCCCGATCTGGGAGACGTAATTGCGCAGCCGGGTGAGCGGCGGGCCCTCGGGGCTGAGCGTTACGGCGGGATCGGCTTTGGCCAGAAATGCGTCCAGCAGCAGCGCTTCCTTGGTGGTCCACCAGCGATAGACCGTAGCCGTGCTGACGGCGGCCCTGTGCGCAATATGAATCGTCGAAATCTCGGCCAGCGGTTTTTCCTTCAGGAAGCTGAAGGCGCTGTCGAGGATCGCCTTGCGCGCGACCTCGCTGCGCGGCCTTCCGGCCGGACGCCTGCCATCTGCATCGAATTGGAGGACGTTGGATTCCATCACAGCACGCCTCAGTTTAAACCGCCCCTCATATTCTAAACAATCTATTTCGTTTTATAATCTTGCCTGTACGAGGTGCGCGGTTGACTACGGCAAATCCGGCCCAGAGCTGGAAACCAAAACACAATCCCTGGCTTATCTGCGTGGTTGTTGCGCTGGCGGCGTTCATGGAGGTGCTGGATACCTCCATCTGCAACGTTGCCCTGCCGCACATTGCCGGCAGCATGGGCTTCAGCATCAGCGAAGGCACATGGGTGCTGACCACCTATCTGGTGGCCAACGCCATCGTCCTGCCCATCACCGGCTGGATCTCCAGCGTGGTCGGCCGCAAGCGCTTCTTCCTCATCTGCATTGTAGTGTTTACGCTGTGCTCGCTGCTCTGCGGCCTGGCCCCGAACATTGGCATGTTGCTGCTGGCCCGCGCTTTGCAGGGCGCCAGCGGAGGCGGCATGCAGCCCATGGCCCAGGCCATCATGGCCGACTCGGTCCCGCCCAAGCAGCGCGGCCTCGCCTTTGCCCTCTTCGGCGTTACCGCCGTGGTCGCTCCCGCGCTCGGCCCAACCCTGGGCGGCTGGATTACCGACAACTACACATGGCGCTGGATCTTCTTCATCAACATCCCTGTCGGCATCCTGGCCTTCGCGCTCATCTACCAGCTTGTGGAAGATCCGCCGTTCCTGCGCCGCTTCAAGCCCGGCCAGATGCGCCTCGATACGCTCGGCCTTTCGTTGCTCGTGCTCGGCGTCGGCGCTTTGCAGATCCTCCTCGACAAGGGCCAGGAAGACGACTGGCTGGCTTCGCACTTCATCGCCACGCTCACCGTCGTCGCCATCGGCTGCCTTACAACACTTGCCTGGTGGGAATGGCGTCACAAAGCCCCTGTCGTCGATGTCCATCTCTTCCGCAACATCAACTTCACCACCTCCAGCGTGATGATGTTCCTGGCCGGTACCACCTCGTTCTCCGCCGGCATCCTTATGCCGCAGTTTTTGCAGACCATGGCCGGCTACACGGCGGTGGATGCGGGCATGGTGGTTTCCGCCGGCGCAATGATGGTGCTTCTGATGCTGCCCATCGCCGGCGTACTCACCACCAAAGTGCCCATCAAATACATCATGGCCTTCGGATGGGCGCTTTCTGCCACCGGCCTCTACCTATCCGCTCACATCCATTCGCTCCAGCTCAGCTTCGGCTACGCCTGTCTGATGATGGTGATGCAGTTTGCGCCGATCGCTTTCATCTTCATCTCCGCCACGACGGCCAGCTACTTCGGTGTGCACGCAAACCGCAGCGATTCGGTCTCGGGGCTGGCCAACTTCATGCGCAACATGGGCTCCAGCGTGGGCACCTCGCTGATCCAGACCATCCTTGCCCGCCGTACGCAGTTCCACCTCAGCCGTCTTTGCGAACATGCGGTCGCATCCGACGCCAGCTTCCAGATGAATGTGGCCACCGGCGCTCAGGCGATGAGCGGAGCTGGGTTGCGGCCGGATTCGTTGCTGGGCGCATCGCTCGGACGGGCGTACATGGCCTTCCAGATGCAGTCCATGACGCTCTCGTACATTGACGCGTATATGTTCATGGCCGTCTGCTCCGGCGCCATGTTCTTCCTGTCGCTGCTGATCCGCAAGAACGATCCGCATGTGACCGAGATAGCGGCCGGGCACTAGAGAAGGCCCTGCGGCGCGGAATCCGCCTTCATCTGCCGATGGCCCTCTGCTAATCTGAGGGTTGTACCCCAGCCAGGAGGACGCCATGCCGGAGCATAGAGGAAGAAGACACCACCAGGACCGCGTGGCCGAAGCATTACGAGAAGAGATCGGCGCAATGATCGAGGGCGAACTCACCGACTCGCGCATCGGCTTCTGCCACGTCAGCGAAGTCGTGCTGAACGCCGGCGGCAAATCGGCCTACGTGTATATCGCCGTCGATAGCAATACCAAAGACATCGAGAAGGTTGAGGACGACACCATCGCCGGCCTTGAAGCTGCCAAGGGCTACATCCGCTATGAGGTGAAGGAACGGCTCGGCGTGCGCCATGTGCCGGAGCTGAGCTTCCTTGCCGACCGCTCGGGCCGCTACCAGGCGCGTATCGAAGAGCTGATGGAGCGCTCGCGCAAGCGGCAGAAGAAGGCAGCCCAGCCCGCTCCCGCCGAGACGCCGCAGGCCTGAGGATAGCTGCCGGGCAAAAAGCCGCTGTTTTGTGTGGGAACGGCGTTACAGGCTGCGGGAAAGGAACCAAATCCATTGGGAAATCGGAGGTTTGATTCCCTCGGAGGCACAACAGGCTGCGGAAAAACGACTGAAGCTAGCCTTTTCACCGAAGAGAGTCCCGCAGGGGCTGAAGCCCGACCCTTTCTTTTGTAGCGTTTGCGGCCCGGCTAAACAGGCTGCGGAGAAAGGCATGTTTGCCATCGCAGAGTTTGTGAAACTTCCCTCAGGGGCTAAAGCCCCGCTGATTCTAGGTGGTTTATCGGCCCGACTGAAGTCGGGCCCTGTTACAAAGCCCGTTTGGCGAGAGTTTTTCCGTAGTCTGTAAAGCCGTGCCCTGTTACAAAACCTCGTTGGCAAGGGTTTTTCCGCAGCCTGTAAAGCCCTCCTGATGTAAACGCAGTTCACGTACGGGCTGAAGCCCGTACCCTTCACCGATTGAGTTTTTCCATAGCCCGTGAAGCCGTGCCCTTTCAAGACAATTCCCCCATCCAAAATGCGATTGCCCTGGGAAACCGGGGCGGATTTATTTTCAGCCGACCCAAATCTGTTAGCCTTGTCCCTGTTGAAAATAAATATTCGTCCCCTTCGCGCGGGAGGGGAGATGCGGGGATCAGCGCCGGGTAGGCTGCGATCCTCGCCGGATGCATGCTGGTTTGTGCTCTCCCGCCAGGGGAGAAGCCAATATTGCCGGAGAACTGCCAGAAGTGGATATGACTGCGGAACCAACCGGAACCGAACCCCCCAAGGGCTGGAGGAAGTACCTCCACGGGTACGATTTTCTGTTTGACGGGGCTTCTACCCGCGAGGCGCTTGTATTTCTGGGGTTTACGGTCTTCTTTCTGCTGTATGGGCTGACCCCTCTGCTGGGCGGCGCGGGCCTGGGACTGGTGGGGGCCGACGAGCCCCGCTACGCGCAGATTGCCCACGAAATGCTGGACCGCTTTGACCACGCCGACACGGTCAAGGGCAAGCTCTCGGCCTGCGTCACTCCCTACCTCTACGGCCATCCGTGGCTGGAAAAGCCAGCCCTCTACTACTGGCGCGCCATGTTCCTCTTCCAGGATTTCGGCGTTCACGACTGGAGTTCGCGGCTGCCTTCCACCACCTTCGCTTTCATCATGGTGGGCCTGATCTACCTGCACATGCGACGATTCCGCCCCGGCGGACATGTGGATGCGGCGCTGATCACCGTGGCCTGCGTGGGCGTGATCGGTTTTTCGCGCGGCGCTTCGACAGACATGCAACTGGCCGCTCCGCTGGCGATCGGGCTGCTTGGCTGGTATGCCTGGTACGAAACCGACTCAAAGTTCTGGCTCTACGACATCTACTTCTTCACCGGCCTGGCGACGCTGGCCAAGGGCCCCGTTGCGCCCTTCCTGGCAATGGTCATCATTGGCGCCTTCGCCCTGCTGCGCAAGGAGTGGTCCATCATCCGCCGCTCTTTCTGGTGGCCCGGCGTACTGCTCTACTTTGCCATGGTGCTGCCGTGGTTCATCGCCGTTCAGCACCAGAATCCTACCTTCTTCCGCGAGTTCTTCCTGGAGCACAACCTGGAGCGCTTCGCCACCGATCGCTACCAGCATCAGCAGCCCTTCTGGTACTACCTGGCGGTGGTGATCCTGGCCATGATGCCGTGGACAGTGGTGGCTATTCGCGCCTTGGCGGACGGCATTCTCACCTCGGTCTCGGAGTGGCGGCAGAGGCACTCGAAGGACGCAAAACCGTGCTGCAACCAGCCCGGCGACGCCTTTCCCGAGTTTCTGGTGATCTGGGCGCTGATTCCCATCCTCTTCTTCTCCTGTTCGAAGTCCAAATTGCCGGGCTACATTCTGCCCTCGCTGCCTCCGATAGCGATTCTGACCGGCGACTACCTCTTCCGCAGGCGGCAGCCGGGCTTGAACCGCTGGATTCTGATTGGCCACGCGGTGCTGAGCGGCGTAATGACCATGGTGATTCTGCTGCTGCCGTGGTTTGTGGCGCACGGCCCGCAGATGCCGCCCGCGCCGGCCATTGTGGCCTCGCTGGTGGCCGCCGTCGGCGCTACGCTGCTGATCCTGATCGTGGTGCGCGGCTTTGGCGTGGCTCATCTGCGGCTGGTTACCTGCTGTGTGCTGATGGTGCTGGCAGTTTTTCTCTACGGCATCGGCCCGTTCTTCGGTATCCCGGCTGTCTCGGCCTCAAAACGCGTGATTCAGTTGCTGGACCGCTCCTACTCGGCGCGGCCCATCGCCGACCGGCTGGGCGAAGTGGCTCCCGCCGCTGAGACCGTGGCGGTCTTCCGCGTGCGCCGCGACGTGGAGTACGGTCTCTCGTTCTATCGCAACCGCGAAGTGGCCAACTACGAGTCGGACGGCGTGCCCGAGGAGCAACATCTGCTGGTGGCGCGCATGACCGGGCGCAACGGCGTCGATCTGCATACCACGCAGGCCATCGAGCAATACCTGGAGGGCCGCCACTACGAGCCGCTCTTTGCCTGGCCCGAGCAGGGGCTCGAGGTGTTTATGGTGGGTGCGCGCTGAGGGGCAAAGCAGCGCGCTTGCCCCTTGCAGTTTTCGCAGGAAGAAACATCGGAAGGCCTGGCAGTTCCGCCAAGGCTTCATGCTGCCGCACTGTCGAGGTATGAGGCCCCACCATGCTACTCTGAGCTTTCAGGTCCGGGAGTATCCGCTTGCAGTCCAGTGCTTTTCTGATTGCCGTTTTTGAGTTCGTACTGCTGATTTTTTCGCTCAGCTTTCACGAGTGTGCACACGCATGGATGGCCTCGCGGCTGGGCGACCAGACTGCACGGCTGCAGGGCCGCGTGACGCTCAATCCGATGTACCACATCGATCCCATCGGCACGCTGCTGTTTCCGGCCATGGTCATCTTCGGACCGCTGATTGGCTTCGGGCTGCCCTTCATGCTGGTGGGCTGGGCCAAGCCGACGCCGGTGATTACCCGCAACTTTCGCAAGATCGTCCGCGACGACAATCTGGTCACGCTGGCGGGTCCGGTTTCGAACCTGCTGCTGGCCACTGCGGCTACAGTGGTTCTGCTTGCGTTTGCGCGTCTGAATCCCGATGGGCCGGTTGTGGCGCTGCAGTCGTTTCTGGTCGCGGTCGGCGGTCAGAGCGCGGGCGCGGCCAACCCGGTCGCGGTGCTGGCCAGCCTGGCCATCGTCATCAATCTCTCGTTGCTCTTCTTTAACCTGCTGCCCATTCCGCCGCTCGACGGCAGCCGCGTGGTCCGCAACCTGCTGCCCTACAACGCCATGCTGACCTACGATCGCATCGGCGGCTGGATCAGCTACTTGCTGATGATCTTTGTGGGCGGCTATGTGCTGCGCCTTGCCGTCAGTCCGCTGCTGAACTTCGTCTTCCATCTGCTGCTGCGCATGCAGCCGATGCAGATGCAGATCCAGTAACTCCCTCGATCCGCCTGCCTGCCGCTACAATGGAATGAGCCTTTTCCGCAGGATTGCGGCAGAAGGCTCCATTCTTTTGGGCTGTACCCGGAATCGAAAAAGGCAAAATGGCAGATACCGTACAAACTCCGTCTCTTCCGCGCGTTCTTAGCGGCATGCGTCCCACCGGCAAACTCCACCTGGGCAACTACATGGGCGCCCTGGCCAACTGGGTCAAGCTGCAGGACCAGGGCCAGTACCAGTGCTTCTTCTTCATCGCCGACTGGCACGCGCTGACCACGGACTATGCCGACACCTCGATGGTGAAGCAGAATGCCACCGAAGTGATGCTGGACTACCTGGCCGCCGGACTCGATCCCGAGCGCAGCACCATCTTCCTGCAGAGCCAGGTGCTGCAGCACGCCGAATTGCATCTGCTGCTCTCGATGATTACGCCTCTCGGATGGCTGGAGCGCGTTCCCAGCTACAAGGAGCAGCAGGAGAACCTCTCCGGCAAGGATCTGTCCACGTATGGTTTCCTCGGCTATCCGCTGCTGATGGCCTCTGACATCCTGCTCTACCAGCCGGATTTTGTGCCTGTGGGTCAGGACCAGACCGCGCACGTAGAGCTGACGCGCGAAGTGGCCCGCCGCTTCAACCAGTTCTACAAGCTGGATGGCCGCGAAGTGCTGCCCGAGCCCAAGGTGCTGCTGACGCCCTCGCCCAAATTGCCCGGCACCGACGGCCGCAAGATGTCGAAGAGCTACGGCAACACCATCCAGCTCACCGATCCCGAGCCGGAAGTGCGCAAGAAGCTGAAGACCATGGTCACCGATCCGGCCCGCATCCGGCGCACCGACAAGGGCGATCCTGACAAGTGCCCGGTGGGCGATCTGCACAAGGTCTTCTCCTCGCCGGAGACCCTTGCCAAGGTGTATGACGGCTGCCGCTCGGCCGGCATCGGCTGCATCGAATGCAAGGGCTGGGCAGCCGATGGTCTGGTGCAGGTGCTGAACCCGATTCAGGAGCGCCGCGCCAGCTTTACCGAGAGCCGCGTGGAAGACCTGCTCGTGGAAGGCTCCAACCGCGCTCGCATCCGCGCCAGCCAAACCATGGACGAAGTGCACACGGCCATGAAGATGCCGCTCCATCACCGCGCGGGGAAGTAAGCCGCGCTCCGATCCGCCCAGGGAAACGCAGATGGCCGAAAACACAATCCCGTGGTGGCGCAAGGCCCTGAGCATCGCTCTGGAGGGAATCCGCACAGGCTTCGGGCTGTTTGCGCGCCCGCCGCTGAAGGCTGAGGCGGAAGCAGCCGAAGAGGCCCGGCCGGTGGCGCCTTCCGCTGCCTCTGAGCCCGCCCGTGCACTCGACGCGGCTGCGCTGTACGAACTCTCGCGGGCGAAGAAGCACAAGACCAACAGGGAACGGCAAAGGGATTTCCGGCTGAAGCCGGTGAACGCGGGCCGGAGCGCAGCTGAGGCGGCTCCAGCGCATCTGCCGGAGCCGATTGCCGCGCCCATCCCTGTACAAGCTGCCGAGCCTACGGAACCAGCAACCGAGCCGGAAGCGGAACCGGTTCCCGAGGTTGCCCCAGCCCCGGAGGCCATCGAGTGCGCCGTCGGCGAAGCTGTTGAGCAAGAGGAGACTGCGCTGCCGGCTGTTCCTTCGGCAGTTCCAGCCACGCCTCCGGAGCGGGCGATGGAAGAGGCTCTGCCGCCGGAGCCGGAGCCGGAGCCGGAGCCGGAGCCGGAGCCGGAGACGGAGCCTCAAGTTGAACTGGAGACCCAACCTGCCCAGGCAGAGGAGGTTCTTGCTGTCCCCGCCGCCGAAGTCGTTCAGGCAGAGCCGACTGAACCCGAAGCCGCGGAGCAGGTAAACCAGGAGCCGGAGGCAGAGCCGGAACCGGTGCCAGTTCCAGAGATCGAAGACGAAATGGAGTTGGAGACCGCCGCCGAGCCAGAACCCGAAGCTGACGAACTGCTGAAAGCAGCGCCGGAGGAATCCGCAGCGGTCGAGGAACTCACTGCAGAGGTTGCTCCTTCGGCACCGTCGCAGGAAGCATCCGAGCCGGAACCCGCGCAGGCTCCTGTGGAAGATTTTGTGGAAGACTTGCCGGTCGCGGTGGAAAAATTGCCCGCGCCAGCCGGGATCGAACCGGCGGAGCCTTGGGAGGCGGCGGCTGCAGACGAGCCCGAATCCGTGATAGAAAGCGCGCCGGAGACGGTGACGACCGGCGAGGCTGCGGCAACCGCTGAGGCTCCGCCGCAGCCGGCTGCCGAGGTTGAACCGGAAGCCCAGGCGGAATGCAACGTGCCTGTGCCGCTCGCGAATGTGTATCTTGCGGCTTTCCAAACGCCTTCCGCGCAGGTGCCGGATACCCCGCGGGCTGGCATCGATGAGCCGCGCACAGCAGCCGAACCGGCGGAAACACCCTTCCAGCCGGTTGAGGAAGTGGGCGGTGAACCGGCGGCAGAGCTGGCCGCTGCGGCAGGCGAAGAACCCGCCGCCGAGCCAAGCCAGGAGCCCGCATCGAATCCGGACGAGTTATCAACAGCGGAGCCACTTCCGGAGCCGGACATAGCAGTGCCCGCACTTGAGAGAATGGAAGAGATGGAAGTCTCCCCCAATCTCATGCCTGTTGCAGAGGCAGCCGCTGAAGTGCGCCAAGAACCCGCAGTTGAACCAACATCTGACGAAGCTGTCCCGGTCCAGCCTGAACCCGCCGCTGCCGAGAGCGTTGCCGCGGAGGCAGAGGCCGTCCCTGTAGCCAGCGCGGAGCAAGACGATGCTGCCGCTCTGCCCGCGCATGAAGCTGCTCTTTCCGAGACGCCTGCAGAGCAGGAGGCGCCGGTGGCTGAGTCTGCGGAGGCCGCCGCAACGATGGAAGAGCCCGTCGAGCCCTCACCCGTAGAGGACCCTGCCGCCGAAGCTCTGCCCGAGTTGCCTGTGCCGGAGGCGGTCAACGAAGCCGCGCCTGCCCAGCCCGCTCCCACGCTCCCGGAGGAACTCCCAGAGGACGCCGAGCCCACGCCTGCTCCTGCCGCCGAGGCCAAGCCGGCGCACCCGATGATCCATCGCGAAGTTACGGACGACATGCCCTTCGCGCTCACCGTCAACAACGTCTACGACGGGCCGCTCGATCTGCTGCTGGACCTGATCCGCAAGCAGGACATCGACATCTACGACATTCCCATCGCCAAGATCACGGCGCAGTTCCTTGCCTATGTGAACAAGCTGAAGTCTACTGACGTGGACACTGCCGGCGAGTTCATCTACATGGCTTCGCTCCTGATCCACATCAAGAGCAAGATGCTGCTGCCGCGCACTCCCACCGGCCAGGACGACGCCGCGGAAGATCCGCGCCGCGAGCTGGTGGAGCGGCTGCTGGAGCACGAGCGCTTCAAGAACGCCGCCCAGATGCTGCTGGAAAAGCAGATGCTGGAAGCCGCCACATGGACCAACCCGGGCGCGCGCGAGTTCCGCAACGACGACACCACCGAGACGGAGATTGCCGCCGACACCACCGACCTGGTGCGCATCTTCCGCGACATTCTGGACCGTGCCCGCAACCGGCCGGTGATCAACGTCGAGGAAGACTCGGTCACCGTCGGCCAGATGATCCAGTTCCTCGCGCGGCGGCTGACGATGGAAGACAAGCCGGTGGCCCTGCGACGCCTGCTGAGCCACACCCGCTCGGAGCGTGCCCTGATCGCCATGTTCCTGGCGCTGCTGGAACTGGTCCGCCTGCAGGCCATCCTGCTGCGCCAGGACAGCGCTTTCAGCGACATCTTCATCAAGAAGCACACGGGCTTTGATGCCGTCATGGACCAGGGCACAGCCAACATGCACGACGACTGGCGGTAGATTGGCGCGCAGGGGAGCCTTTCGGATTCGGGCTATGCGCCACCCTGCTTTCCACCCCTCCAGCCAGGGCAAACGCATCCTCACTCGTTTTGAAAGGGCACGGATTTATCCGTGCCGTTCAATGCCCCTTCGAGTGCTGGCCTTTAGAGCAAAACTAGAATAAATGTGCCCGTGTAGAGAGCCTCGAAGGTGGCTTTTTCTTGAGGAAAAAGCCACTTGAGAGCATTGCGACTGCGTACAGATACTCTGGTTTTGCTGTAGGCCCTGAGGAATGTTTTTTCTGTCGCACACCTTCCCTCAGGGGCTGAAGCCCGGCATATTCCCTACATTTGTGGTACGGATAAATCCGTGCCCTTTCAAAACCTCATTTTTTGACCTTTCATTTGCATGGTCCGTTTGCCCTGCCCCGCCAGCCCCCCCCGCTACGCCTCGGCCCGGTCCACGGTGTAAAATCAACAATGTCCAGTCAGGAACTTCTTTTGGCGGGGCAAAACAATCGTGTCTCCCTGCGATTGTTGGGGTTTTATGGACGCCTTTTTCATCGGCTATTCACACTCCTTTCACAGGCGAACCCCCTGCTATTCCCTCAACACATCTGCTGCTGAATCCCCCACAGCGAGGCCCAGGCTGCGCCGGAACCGCTCCGCGCGCGCCGGTGAGTTTTAATGGCCGATCTCGCAACAGCGGTGGAGACGATGCCCGCGGGCAAGTCCCTGCTGGAAGGCAAAAAGACGAAGACAACCAGCCGTTTGGGAATGGCTGTCTTTCTGCTGGCGCTGGTCAGTGCGCTGGGTTATATCGGCGTTCACGTTGCCAGGGACCTGGACAACGTGACCATTACCAGCATCTGGCCCTATCTGCTGCTGGCTCTGGCCTTGCTGATCGCCCTCGGCTTCGAATTCGTCAACGGCTTCCACGACACGGCCAACGCAGTGGCCACCGTCATCTATACCCACTCGCTGGAGCCGAACATCGCAGTAGTCTGGTCGGGATTGTGCAATCTGGCCGGCGTGCTTGCTTCCACTGGCACCGTGGCCTTTGCCGTGATTACCCTGCTGCCCGTGGAACTGATCCTGCAGGTCAGCTCCGGAGCAGGCTTTGCGATGGTCTTTGCGCTCCTGATTGCGGCCATCCTCTGGAACCTGAGCACGTGGTGGTTCGGCCTGCCCGCGTCCAGTTCGCACACCATGGTGGGTTCCATCATCGGCGTCGGCGTAGCCAACCAGATGATGCACTTCCGCGGCGGAACCTCGGGCGTGGACTGGGAACAGGCGTTCAAGGTGCTGAAGGTCCTGCTCATCTCTCCGCTCATCGGTTTTACCTGCGCGGGCCTGCTGATTTTGATTTCGAAGCGGCTGGTCAAGTTTCCCGAACTCTACGAAGCGCCGAAGAACAACCAGCCTCCGCCGTGGCCCATCCGTATCCTGCTGCTGTTGACCTGCACAGGCGTCAGCTACTTCCATGGCTCCAACGACGGCCAGAAGGGAATGGGGCTGATCATGCTCATCCTTATTGGCACAGTGCCCACGGCCTACGCGCTGAATCATGCGGTTACAGCCAGCGACGTGCAGAGCTTTATCGCCTCCGGCGCGCAGGCTGGGCAGATTCTCGATCGCCACGTGGACCCCAACGGCATTCTGGGCGCCGACGCCCGCGCCGAGGTTACCGACTACATCCGTACCAAGCAACTGCAGCCGGACACGATTCTGGCTCTGCGCGAGCTGGTGGAAGACGTCAATCACGAGGTTGCGCTCTACAAGGTCTTCAAGTCCGTTCCGCCGCAGGACCAGGCCAATGTCCGTAACGACATGTACGTGGCCGGCGAAGCTCTGCGGCTGATGGAAAAGAGCCACAATCCGGCCTTTACACCCGCCGAGTCGGCGGTGCTGAAGACCTACCGGGGCAAGCTCGATAAATCCACCAAGTTCATTCCCGACTGGGTGAAGGTGGCGGTGGCTCTGGCGCTGGGACTGGGCACCATGGTTGGCTGGAAGCGGATTGTCGTCACGGTCGGCGAGAAGATCGGCAAGGAGCACCTGAGCTACGCGCAGGGCGCCAGCGCGGAACTGGTGGCCATGGCCACCATCTACGCCGCCGACACCTGGGGCCTGCCGGTCTCCACCACGCACATCCTCAGCTCGGGCGTGGCGGGCACCATGGCGGCCAACGGCAGCGGCGTGCGCATCTCCACGGTGCGCAACATTGCGGCGGGATGGGTCTTTACGCTGCCGGCTGCGGCGCTGCTCTCCGGATTGCTGTACGCCCTTTTTCACGCTCTTTCCTAAAGCGCGCTAAAAGTGCACCCATTCCCCCGCTCTTCGGACAGGGGTGAGGGGGGATTCTTCTCTCGAAACACCTTTCGCTCACAATTCATCTCTTGTTCAACTGCCATCGAACTCCTGTTCATGTTGCTCCGATAACCCTTGTTCGAGCCGGGTTTTTCTTCTACTCCATGCACCCGGCCACTTTCCAACCGAGAATGGGAGCGTACAGATGTCCGATTTGGCGACAGCAGTAGAAGCCCTGCCCCCGGGAGCATCGCTTCTTGACAGCAAGATGAAGAAAACCTCCGCTTGGATCAGCGGCTCCATTGTTGGCGCGGCGCTACTGGGAGGCCTCGGATTCATCGGCTTCCACGTTGCACAGGATCTGGGCTCTACCACCGTGGGCAGCATCTGGCCCTATGTGCTGTTGGGCACGGCCCTTCTGATCGCCCTCGGCTTCGAGTTTGTCAACGGCTTCCACGATACGGCCAACGCCGTGGCCACGGTTATCTATACGCACTCGCTCGATCCGAACATCGCGGTGGTCTGGTCGGGCCTTTGCAATCTGGCCGGCGTGCTCACCTCCACCGGCGCGGTTGCCTTCAGCATCATCACGCTGCTGCCCGTCGAACTGATTCTGCAGGTCAGCTCCGGCGCGGGCTTCGCCATGGTCTTTGCGCTGCTGCTCGCCGCCATCCTGTGGAACCTGGGCACCTGGTGGTTCGGCCTTCCGGCCTCCAGTTCGCACACCATGGTCGGCTCCATCATCGGCGTCGGCATCGCCAACCAGCTCATGAATGCGCACACCGGCACCTCGGGCGTGGATTGGGAGCAGGCCACCAAGGTCTTCAAGGTTCTGCTCATCTCGCCGCTGGTCGGCTTTGGCTGCGCCGCGATTCTGCTGATGGTCCTGAAGCCGACGCTCCGCATCTGGGGCTGCTCGCTGCTGGGGCTGCTCGTTGGCGCAATCGTGCGTTTTGGCTTCGATTGGAGCTGGCCGCTCTCGATTGGCCTCGTACTGGCCATTGCGGGCGGACTGCTGCTGCTCTTCCGCTTCGTCAAGGTGAGCGAGGCGCTCTTTGAAGCTCCCAAGGGCTCTGAGCCTCCGCCGTGGCCCATCCGCCTGCTGCTGATCCTCACCTGCAGCGGCGTCAGCTACGCGCACGGCTCCAACGACGGCCAGAAGGGCATGGGCCTCATCATGCTGATCCTTATCGGCACAGTGCCCACGGCTTACGCGCTCAACCACGCCGTCACCACGCACGACGTCCAGGACTTTATCGCCGCCAGCGAGCAGGCCGGCCGCATCGTCGACAACCACGTGGACAAGAGCGGCATCCTCGGCGAGAGCGCGCGCGGCCAGGTGACCGACTACATCCGCACCAAGGAGATCAAGCCGGATACCTACCTGGCGCTGCGCGAGCTGGTGCTCGATCTGAAGAACGAGGTTGCGCTCTACAAGGAGTATAAGGCCGTTCCCGCCGCCCAGCAGAGCAACGTCCGCAACGACATGTACGTGGTTAGCGAGGCTCTTCGCCTGCTGGGCAAGGACAAGAAGTCAGGCTTCACTAAGGATGAAAACGCGGCACTGGCCAACTACAAGAGCAAGGTGGACAAGGCCACCAAGTTCATTCCCGCCTGGGTCAAGGTGGCCGTGGCGCTGGCGCTGGGCCTCGGCACCATGGTCGGCTGGAAGCGCATCGTCGTCACGGTCGGCGAGAAGATAGGCAAGGAGCACCTGACCTATGCGCAGGGCGCCTGCGCCGAGCTGGTGGCCATGTGCACCATCTCCGCTGCGGACAACTTCGGCTTGCCGGTCTCGACGACCCACGTGCTCAGCTCCGGCGTGGCCGGCACCATGGCCGCCAACAACAGCGGCCTGCAGTTCTCCACCATCCGCAACATCGCCGCTGCCTGGGTCTTCACGCTCCCGGCGGCGGCTCTGCTCTCGGGGAGCCTATTCTGGCTCTTCCGCCAGTTCTCAAACTAGCCAAAAAAATGCACCACGAATCCTTCTGAGCGCGGCGTCCGGCAACCACCGGACGCCGCTTTTTCGTCTTCAGGGGGCGGTAACTCCCTTATATACGCGGTCGGGCAGAATATCCGGTACCATACTGAAGGTACCTATTCGCGCATGAGCCTGAAAGCAAAGCTGGAAGCCGTTATCTACGCCGCCGAGGAGCCAGTGACCCTGGCGCAGCTCGCGGCTCTGTTTGCCGACGAAGCCCTGGAGTGGAAGGCTGAGCAGGCGGCAGCCGCCGCTGAAGCCGAAGCCGCCACCGAGAGCGAGCAGGCTGCCGAGGCAGCGCCGCTCCTGCACGGCGAGTTTGCGCAGAGCGAAGCCGCGCCCTCCGGCGAGGAATCCGCGCCGGAATCCGCAGAGCCGCCGCCGGCAGAAATGGCTGAGGCTCCCACCGAGCCGCAGCCGCTTGTTGCCGAAGAAGCTCCGGCCGAAGCCGAGGCAGCGCCGGAAGAAGTTGCCGGCGAGGCATCTGACGAAACGTCTGCGGAGGCGGCAGCCGCAGCGGAGCCGGCAGAGCCGGAAGAGAGCGAGGAGGCTCGCACCCGGCGTTTGGCCCGCCAGCGCGACCGCGAAGTAAAGACCATCCTCCGCCAGTTGCTGGACGAGCTGGTGGCCGAGTCCACGAGCGACAACCGGGGCGTGGAGATTCGCGAGATAGCCGGGGGCTACCGCATGGCCACCAAGCCCGAGTGCCACGACGCCGTCCGAGGCTTTGTGAAAAGCCTGAAGCCGGCGCTCAAGCTCTCGCTGCCCGCCCTTGAAACCCTGGCGGTGATCGCCTACAAGCAGCCGGTAACCGCGCCCGAGGTCAACGAGATTCGCGGCGTCGACGCGTCGGGCGTCTTCGGCTCGCTGCTGGCGCGCAAGCTGATCGCCACCGCCGGCCGCAAACAGGTGATCGGCCGGCCCATTCTCTACAAAACCACCAAGGAGTTCCTGCTCCGCTTTGGCCTGAAGGACGTAAACGAACTGCCCTCGATGGAGGAGTTCGAAAAGATGGCCGCCAGCGAACTGGAAGAACCCGAGGTGTCCGCACAGAACGACTCCGCTCCCGCCGCGCCTACCGATCCCGCGCTGGAACTGGACGAAAATGCCAGCGAAGAGGAAAATGGCTCGCAACCCGCCGTTTCCGCCGCTGGCCCCGCTGAGGAATCCGAAACCCCCACCCCCGAGGATGCGCCTGCCGAGCCTCCTCCCACCGCGTAGGCAGAGACAGAGACAGTTCCCCATGAAGAAGAAGACCCAACCCGAATCGGCAGAGCCGGTCGTGGAAATCATTCTCCCGGCAAAGAAGTCGCGTGCGCACGAGACCGAGGACCGCGACGAGCAGATCGTCCCCGCGGCAAAGGCCCGCAAGTCCACCGCCTCCAGAGCGCCCAAGGCTGAGAAGCCCGCCGCGCCGAAAGCCAAGAAGGCAGTTCCAGCCAAGGCCGCGAAGGCAGCTCCGGTAAAGGCTGCACCGGCCAAGGCCGCCAAAGCCGCCGCTGTGAAGGCAGTAAAGCCCCGCGTCAGCAGAAAGAAAGAAACAGCCGGCGAGCCGATCGAGCTGGAAATCGTGCCGGAATTCGAAGTCAAGCCGATGGCCGAAGCCGCTCCCGAAGTTGAGGAAGAGACGGAAGTTGACTTCCTGCTGGAAGACGGCGACGACGAAGAGCTCTCTGCGGAAGATGCAGTGCTCGCCAAGGAAGACGAAGACAGCGAAGAGGAAGAAGAAGACGAGCTACCGGTCGTGGAGAAGCCGCGCGCTGAAAAGCCCGCGCCGAAGCTCGAACGGCTCCAGAAGATCCTTTCGCAGGCCGGCATCGCCAGCCGCCGCCACGCCGAGGAGATGATCCTCGCCGGGCGGGTGCAGGTGAACGGCCAGGTCATCACCACGCTCGGCGCCAAGGCCGATGCGGGGCAGGACCACATCCGCGTGGACAACAAGCTACTGCAGGGCGCCGAGCGCCATCGCTACTTCATGCTCAACAAGCCCAAAGGCTTTGTGACCACGGTGAGCGATCCCGAGGGCCGTCCCACGGTGATGCAGTTCTTTGAGAAGATGGGCGAACGGCTCTACCCCGTTGGCCGTCTCGACTACCTGAGCGAGGGCCTGCTGCTGGTGACCAACGACGGCGAGCTGGCCAATCTGCTAACCAAGGCCGGATCGGGCGTCGAGAAGACCTACCTGGTGAAGGTTTCCGGCCAACCCACCGAGGAAGAGCTGGAAACACTGCGCGCCGGTGTGGCCATCGAGCGCGGCAAAGAGGGCACGCAAAAGGTGCGCACTGCTCCAGCCCGCATTCGCCAGGTGCGCGAAGGCGACAATCCGTGGTTTGAAGTGGTGCTCATCGAAGGCCGCAATCGCGAGTTGCGCAAGATGTTCTCCGCCATCGGCCATTTTGTCGAGAAGATTCGCCGCGTCGGCTACGGGCCGCTGATTCTGGATATGGAACCGGGCAAGCTGCGCGAGTTGGAAGGCAGTGAAGTCGAGGAGCTGCGCCTGACCGCCATCGGCAAGCTCAAGCCCCGCCGCTTCAAGGTGGCGCGTCTGCTTCCCAAGGATGCGGGCCGTACCGTGATTGACCCGAAGGATCGCCGCGCCGGCAAGCCGTACGTGCGGGGCGCATCGCCCTACCGCCCAAGCTCCGACCGGCCAAGTTCCGACCGGCCGCAACGCCGCGAAGGCGGCTACGGCGCGCGCGGCGACTTCAAGCCTCGCACCTCCGGGCCGCGTTACGACCGTCCAGCCACGGGCCGCCCCTCCACAGGCGACCGTCCGGCGTACAACCGCCCGGCTCCTGCAGGCGGTGAAGAGACGGGCCGCAGTTTCAGCCGTCCGCCCGCGAAGCCTTACGGCCAAAAGCCTTTCGGGCAGAAGCCGCCGTATCGTTCAGGCTCCAAGCCGGGCTTTGACCGCGCTGCTGGTGGCGATCGTCCGGCGTATCGTCGTCCAGCTCCCGAGGGTGGAGAAGAAGCGGGCCGCAGCTCCAGCCGTCCGCCGTCGCGGCCCTACGGCCAGAAGCCTTTCGGGCAGAAGCCGCCGTTCCGCTCCGGTCCTCGTCCGGGCTTTGACCGCGCTGCTGGCGGCGATCGTCCGGCGTACAATCGCCCAGCTCCGGCAGGTGGGGAAGAGAGTGGCCGCAGTTCCAGCCGTCCGCCGTCGCGGCCTTACGGCCAGAAGCCCTTCGGTCAGAAGCCGCCGTATCGTTCAGGCTCCAAGCCGGGCTTTGACCGCGCTGCCAGCGGTGACCGGCCCACCTACCGTCGTCCGGCCCCAGAGGGCGGCGAAGAGCCCCGGCGCAGCTTCAGCCGCCCGGCTGGCCGTCCGTTTGAGAAGAAGCCGTACGAACGGAAGCCCTTCGGTGACAGGCCCCGCCCGAGCGGGGACCGGCCAGAGGGTGCTCGCCCGCCGCGCGCGGAGGGTTCCGCACCGGCCTACCGCTCCAACTCCCGCCCCTCGGCGGGTGGGGACCGCAAGCCCGGCTTCGCATCGAAGCCGAAGTTTGGCGGCTCCGGATCGGGCAGGCCAAAGTCCGCTGGCTCCCGGCCCGGCAGGCCAAAGTCCAGCTTCAAGGGCAAGCCCGGCGCTCCCAAGCGTCCGGGGTCTCGCTCTGGACCGCGCCCGGGCGGAAAGCGCCCGTAACCGCCAGATTCCTGCGCACCACAACCGGCCCCTCCTGAAAAAACAGGAGGGGCCGCGCATCTCTGCGGCATGCTGAGGAATCAAAGGTCCATGAGCAGAGAGAGTGCGACGTTTGGAGCCGGTTGTTTCTGGGGAGTGGAAGCTGCGTTTGCCGCCATCCCCGGCGTTCTGGCCACAGCCGTAGGCTACGAGGGCGGAAACCTGGAGCGGCCAACCTACAAGGATGTCTGCACCGACACCACCGGCCACGCCGAGGTGGTCGAAGTAGCCTTCGACACGGAGCAGGTCAGCTACGAGCAGCTTCTGGACGCATTTTTCGCGTTACATGACCCGACAACGATGAATCGTCAGGGACCGGACTGGGGAACCCAGTACCGCTCGGCAATCTTCTTCCACTCCGCCGAGCAGGAGCAGCAGGCGCGCGCCAAGATCGAGCAGCTTACCGCCGAGGGACGCTTCCTGCCCAAGCGGATTGTGACCAGGGTGGAACCCGCCCAGACCTTCTGGCGCGCCGAGGATTACCACCAGCGGTACCTGGAGAAGCGCGGTCTGGGCAGTTGTCACATCTAGAGCAAAAACAGCGCAAATGTGCCCTGGCCGAGGGCCTGCAAGGTGGCTTCTTCCTGGGGGAAAAGCTGCTTTGGGAGTATTGCCACCCGGTTCACCTACTCCGATCTTGCTATAGTGATCGTACCCTCAAGTAGAAGCGCCGTAGCCCATGGATTTCGCGGGTTTTATCGCGATATGCGTGGGAAAGCAGGTAGGTATGGAAGGGCCGGATCGATAGTTCCCCACGCTGGGATGGACTGATTCGAAACCCGGAAGATGAGGAGAGGCAAAGCTGGAAACTGAAGCATTTCCGCGGTATTTGGGGCTCGACGTAGGCAACCGGCGCATCGGCGTAGCGGTGACGGATGAGTTGGGGCTCACGGCGCAGCCGGTGATGACCCTGGAGCGGCTGCGGAGCCGCCGCGAAGATCTGCGGTCGCTTGGACGGTTGGCGCGGCGGTACGGGGTGGTGGGAATTGTGGTGGGAAATCCGCTGCACGCCTCCGGCGAAATGAGCCCGCAAGCCGTGAAGACGCAGGCGTTTGCGGCGGAACTGGGCGAGCTGACCGGCTTGCCGATCCACCTGTGGGACGAGCGGCTCACCAGCCATGAAGCGCACAGCATTCTGTACGAAGCGGGACGCAAGCGCCAGGAGCACCGCGCGGTGGTGGATCAGGTGGCGGCTGTGCTGATTCTGCAGTCCTTTCTGGATGAACAGAGGCCGAGGGAGCAAGGGAGCGAAGCCGCCGGATAGGAAGTTTTCCGGGCCGCGTATAATTGAAAGCTGAGTATAGGGTTGATTTTTATCTCTCGCGGAACGAGCCGACCCCCTGGCTCCCGCACTGGAAGCTGAATGCCGGAACATATCAAGAAGAAACTTCTCGAGGAAATTCAAACGCTGGAGTACGAGCTGGCGCACGAGCTTCCTGCCGAGATCAAGAAGGCCGTGGCAATGGGCGATCTGTCGGAGAACGCCGAATACCACATGGCCAAGCAGCGGCAGGAGATCGTGAACGCCCGGCTGGGCATGTTGAAGAAGCGCATGGCCGAGCTGTCGCTGGTGAACCTCTCCAACATCCCGCGCGACAAGGTGGGGTTCGGATCCAGGATTCTGGTGTTCGACACCACCAAGGACGAAGAGATCGAGTATCAGCTGGTGACCAGCGAAGAGTCGGACGTGTCGAAGGGATTGATCTCGACGACCTCTCCGATCGGGCGCGGCCTGGTGGGCAAGCGGGTGGGCGATATCGCCACCATCGTGACGCCCAACGGCAAGCGCGAACTGGAAATCCTGAAACTGACGACGATTCACGACGAGGCCGGCGAGGAAGCCGCCGCCAAGTAAGCAAGGACGACCGCAATGACTACCTGGACCAGCGCTTTTGGCCGCGCCTGCGGCTGGCTGCTTGACCGCATTGTTCACGGCCTGGCGCTCACACGCATCTCGCCGAACGCTCTCACCTTCATCGGGCTGGTGATTAACATCGTTGCCGCGTTCCTGTTCGGGCACGCCAACGCGGCCAACGCGGATCGCATGTTCCTGTTCGCGGGCATGGTGATCTTTGGCGCGGGCCTGTTTGACATGGTCGACGGGCGCGTCGCGCGGCGCAACAACCAGGTGACGGTCTTCGGCTCGTTTTTCGATTCGGTGATCGACCGCTACTCCGATGTGGTGCTGTTCTTCGGCTTGCTGGTCTACTACGGCCGGATCAACCGCTTTCGGTACGTGGTGCTGGTGGCGTTTGTGATGGTGACCTCGCTGATGGTCAGCTACACACGGGCTCGCGCCGAGGCGCTAATCGACCAGTGCAAGGTGGGCTTCCTGGAACGCCCCGAGCGGATTGTGCTGGTGATTATCGGCGCGGTCTTCAACCACTGGGGCGCAATGGCGCCGGTGCTGTGGGTGCTGGCCGTGCTCTCGACGATCACGGTGGCACACCGCATCATCTACACCTACCAGAAGACCAAGCATCTGGCGCCGACCGCCTAGGGAAAGTCTGCAGCAGGACGGCGGCGGATGAGGTTCGTTCCCTTCCGCCGTTTTGTTTTGGGTGGAATGCGGTAAAGTGATAGCGTAATTAGAGATTCCGCCCTCCGTTGCGCGCGGCGGCAAAAGGAGCATCCGTGGCCCAGCATCCGTTCCTCAAGTCGATTCAGCCGGTCAATCTGCTCTCGTTCGGGCCGGAGACGCAGGAGATCGAGCTGCGACCGCTGAATATCCTTATTGGGCCGAATGGGTCAGGGAAATCGAACCTGATTGAGATTTTTCGACTCCTTTGCTTTCTTCCCGAAAAGGAACCCTGGGCTACTGTTCTCGAAACTGGCGGCGTGGATGAGTGGATTTGGAAGGGTGGAAGGGGTGAAAGCCTCCGTTCTTCTATTCACGCAAAGATTTCATTCGAGTCTATCCCTAATTCAAAGGTTGCCGGTAGACCTCCTTGTTTCGACTTCGACTATTCAATTCGACTTGATAAGTTTCAGACAACATTCCAAGTTGGCGAGGAAATCCTCCGAACAGCAAAACGATCTGACGGTAGTGAGTCGAACTATAGCTGGTTAGAAAGCAATGGATCGCAGGGGACTATACATGGGCGTGTGGCTCTTCCAGGAGCCGCACCGACCATCGTTGGACTGAGCGCGGATCGATCGGTGTTATCTCAACTTGCGCAATTACCGGTGCAACTGGCTGGCTCTGGAGTATTCCTTCCAGAGCTTTACGAGGTCGAGAAACTCTTCGATAGCTTTGACTTTCATCAGGATTGGGAATTTGGAGCTGACCAAACGGCCCGTGACCCAATCCCCGTTGGACAACCTGTAGATCGGCTTGAAGAGAATGCGCGCAATCTTGCCCAAATGGTTGCATATTTTAAGGACTATCACCGGCAAGTTTTTGATGAGATCAATGAGAAGATGAAGAGCTTCTATGCTCCGCTCGAGAGCGTGGACGTGCGTCTAATCGGCACGCATCTTCAGGTCGTTATTCACGAAGAGGGCGGTTTCTCAATTCCCGCCTATCGGCTTTCTGATGGAACTCTTCGCTGGCTTGCGTTGCTCGCGATTCTGCTGAACCCGACCCCGGCACCTGTTACTTGTATCGAAGAGCCCGAGCTGGGCTTGCATCCGGACGCGATTCACATACTTGCGGACTTGCTTGTCGAAGCCTCGACGCGCACTCAGTTGATTGTCACGACGCACTCCGATGCTCTGCTTGACGCCTTCACGGAGACGCCCGAAGTGGTTTGTGTTTGCGAAAAGGTCGAAGGTTCGACAGTCATCAAGCGACTGGACAAAGAGCGCTTGAAAGTCTGGCTTGCTGAATACTCGCTGGGGCATCTTTGGATGAGCGGCGAAATCGGAGGCAATCGCTGGTGAGCGTCCGGATCTACGTCGAAGGCGGAGGCAATAACAAGGACACACTCAAGCGATGCAACGAAGGGTTTGCCCGCTACTGTCAGAAGATTGCTCCTGCTAACCGGCGTCCGCGGATCGTAGCTTGCGGAGGAAGGCAACAAGCCTTCGATAAATTCCAGATTGCGGTTCGAAACAGCGAGCCCGATGAAATCTGCGTTCTCCTGGTGGATTCCGAAGGTCCGGTCCATGCGGCGGCGATTCAACATCTTCGCGAGCGCGACGGTTGGCAGTTTCCTGCACTCGACCGGCACCGTGTTTTCCTCATGGTTCAGGCGATGGAAGCGTGGTTTCTTGCCGATCGGGCAACACTCGCTGCGTTTTATAACGGTGGTTTCCTCGCTAATAGCCTTCCCGGAAATACGAACATTGAATCGGTTGAGAAGGACCACCTGGAGCCGATACTCAAACATGCTTCCAAACCTACAGCGACCAAGGGTGAGTACCACAAAACGAAGCATGGTTTTGCGCTTCTGGAGCTTGTCGAACCAGACATCGTCGGCAAAGCTTCGTCGCACGCTAAACTGTTCAATGACTTCATAAGAAACCTATAGCTTCCACCGCTTCTATGGCCTAGAGTTCCCTAGGCCTGCCTGAGCTACCGCTTGCCGCTTTGCCAATCCTCGTAGGGGATGCGGTCGATCGTGAAGAAAGCGTCGCGCGTGTGGACGTAGTTGCCCAAGCCGTTCATGCGGCCAACGGAGTGGAGTTCCTCCGCCTTCACGTACGGGCCGGCGGGATCGACGAAGCGGTCCTCGATATAGACGGCAACCACGCGGCCAAGGATGATGCGGGAGTTCCCGATCTCAATGGTGGAGTGCTCGCGGCATTCCAGAGCGGCGTGAGCCTGCGCGATGCGCGGCGTCTTGACGGACTGCGAGGGGGCGGTGGTGAAGCCGGCTGCATCCAGTTCGCTTTGTCCGCGAGGGAAGTCGATGGCGCAGATATTCATCTGCCGCGCGATGTCCTCGGTAACCACGTTGACCACGAACTCGCCTGTGCGGCGGATGTTGAGGGCTGTGTCCTTGGGGACGAACGCCTCGCCGGAACGGTTGGCGACGCCGACGCCGATGATGGGCGGGTCGGTACAGAGATAGTTGTAAGCGCTGAACGGCGCGGCGTTCAGGCGTCCCTGCTCGTCCATCGAGGTGATGAGCGCGATGGGACGCGGGGCAACCAGCCCGGCGAGAAGCTTGTAGGCGTGGGAATGCGGGAGCGACTCCAGGTCGAACTGCACGGGCGGTCTCCGGGTTGCTGCTTTGCGATCAGCAACTGACAGCAGTGGTGGCGCAGGGAGCAGCCGGCCGCCACTGCGAGAGAAACGCGGTGAGCGCCGAGGACTGCATGTTGCGCATGGATTCGAACTGGCCGTCCTTCTGGCTGTAGACGAGCCGGCCCTGCTCGTCGAGCACCGCCAGCGCGGGAACGCCCTTGTCCAGCGGCACATCGTACTTGGCGGCGATGTCCAGGTTCTGGTCCATGCGGCCGATATTCACGTGAACCAACAGGTAATTGCCGGCAAGCAGGGACTGGTTGGCCGGATCGTGGAAGTAGAAGTCGAGGGCGCGGCAGTCGGCGCACCAGTTGCCGCCAAAGTCGATGAGCACGCGCTTGTGCGTAGCAGCGGCGGTCTGTAGAGCGGCGGCAAGGTCGGTGTGGGCCTGCGCGGGCTCGGGATAGATTTCGCGGCTGACGGGAGCAGGTTCCCTGGATTTGCAGGCGGCCAGCACCAGCAGTGCAGCCAGAGCCAGCAGCTTGAGAGTTTTCATTCTGTGGGCCTCCTCCCTATTTGAGTGTGCCACAATGGCAGACGATTCCGCATTTCCGATAGACGCACTGACGCCGAATCCCTATACTCTGGAATCTGCATGAATGACCCGAAAGAATTGCGCGCACAACTGGAAGCCAGGGTTTTCCCCGACCTGGCGTCGATGATGGACGGCTATGCGCGAGCCGCGGCCCAGCGCGCGCGCACGGAATTCAGCCAGAAGCTGGACTTTACCTCGGAGTCCATTGACCGGCTGGATGAGATTCTGGTGCTGGTGGGCGAGAGCCCGGAGCTCGACCTGGAGTTTGAGGTGCGCCTGTGGGGCGGCTATCTGGGCGAGGTCGTGCGCCGCCGCTACGAAGGCGAGTGGGAGATGACGCAGTATCCGGGCGGGCTGGCGTCTGTGCCCGCGGTAGAAGTGCGCGGGTCGCGGCTTTTTCCGTTGACCAAGGTCTTCCGCCGGCTGACAGAGGGCGACGAAGAGGATTTGCGCTCCTTCTACAACATGGTGACCGGAAGGCTGGGCAAACCCGCACAGGTGAACTGAGAACTGCTTGCCGGGATTCCAGACTGCGGAAGGATTGCTACGCGGCGCGCTCGGCCAAGAGCCACGTGTGCGGGCTTTGTGCGATAATGGCAGGTGTGCTCGGCGGATAGTGGAGCCGTGTAGCATGGAGGATTTTCAACATGGGTGATCTGTTTCAGCCTACGCATCTTTTGGTCCTTGCGATTGTCTTGATTGTGCTCTTCGGTGGGCGGAAGCTGCCCGAGTTGGGCAAGGGTTTGGGCGAGGGGCTGAAGGGATTCCGGGACGGCCTCAAGGGCATCTCTGACCCGGCTCCCCAGCCTCCGGTGGCGCAGCAGTCCGCGCCCGCTCCGCAGCAGACGAACGCCGAGACCAAGCAGAGCTAGTCGCGTCCAGCAGGACGAGCGCGCCGGTGTTCAACTTCCGGCGTCCCCGCTAGATTTATGGAAGCAGGAAACGGCCCGTGCATGGCGCACGGGCTGTTTTGCGTGTGGGCGTAGTTTTCTTTCAGGCGCTGAGCAGTGCGACAGCGGCCAGCGCCAGCGCCATGCCGGCTAGCTGACGCCGCGTGGGCCACTCGTGCAGAACCAGCGCGGCCAGCAGGATGGTCCCAGCCGGGTAGAGCGAGCAGACAACAGCCGCCACGTCGAGACGCCCAAGCTGGCTGGCGCGGATATAGAGAAAGTTGCCCGCGGTATCCAGTACGCCGGCCAGAATTCCGATAAACCAGAAACCCTTCCAGGGGGCCTTGGGCGGCGTAAGCAGGAGCATCAGCACCATGGCCACGGAGCCCGCAGCGCGGCCTGAGGTCATGGTCCAGACAATTCCGCTGCCCGACGCAATCTTGAACAGGATGAGCTGGGCGCCGAAGCCGCACCCGGCGAGCGCTCCGTAGAGCAGCGCACGAGGGGGCGTGGCAGGTCCGCCGTTGGCCGGGGTGTGGGTGATGAACCAGATGGCCGCCAGGCCAAGCACGAGGCCGGCAAGGGTGAGCGCCGACGGCAGCCCATCCCGGAAAAACGAATAGAGAACGGGGACCAGCGCGGTCAGCAGCCCGGTGAGTGCTGCCGTGAGTCCCATGGCCCCCATGGACAGCGCCCGGTAGAAGATGGCCAGGGCGATGGAGCCTTCAAAGCCGGCGATCGCGGAAAAGACAACGTCGTGGAGCGCGGGAGCGGGCAGGTGCATGCCCAGGGACCAGGCGATGAGGCAGATGCAGGTGAAGATGTGTCCAGTGGCGACGATGAGAAGGGCCGGGGCACGGCGCGCTCCCAGGCCGCCGGCAAAGTCCGACGCGCCCCAGGTGGAGGCGGCGATCAGGCCGATGCCAGCCGTTGCAGCGGATGAATTCATGCGACGGCCGGCCCCGGAAGGATAAAAGCGGATTGCACGTTAGCGGTCTTGTGCGGAGGGGTAGTATCCCTGCTTGGCAATGACCTCGGTGTTGGGCCGGTTCACGCGTACTTCGATCTTGCGATATTTGGCGTCGTAGATCGACTCGTGGCTCAGATAGCCGAGGGTGTACTGCGTACGGGCTTCTTCGGCGATCTTTGCGTAGCTCTTTTCGATGCCGTTGACTCCGCGCTCGCTGTCGAGGTCGCCGCCGGTGGCCGCCGTGTACTTGTAGAGGATGTTGTCGTACATGGTGAAGGGCAGGTGAATTCTGCTCACGTAGCCCTCGCCCCAGCGCGCCGAGTCACCCACGCCGGTGGCGTAGACAGCAATCTTGTTGGTCTGCAGGTAGCGGATGACTTCCTTCAGCGTGGCCTTGGAGCCGTATTCCTTGCCGTCGGAGATGACGTAGATCAGGCGGCGGCGGCCCTTGGGACGCGTGGAGAGTTCCTTGGCGGCGGCCAGGATGGCGTCGTTGAGGGTGTGAATCTCCTTGTTCAGCTTGATCCAGTCGCCACTGCCGGCCGAGCCGCCCGGCTGCAGATTGGGATCGACGCAGTTGCCGTTCTGGCGAATATTGCATCCGGCAAAGGGACCGTCGTTGACGGGCACCTGCATGTCGGTGCCGGTGGCCTTGGCCAGCGCAAGAACCGCGGGCAGGCGATTGGTCTGCGCGCCGGTAAAGCCGGTCCACTCCTTGGCGCCGTTGCCGTAGGTGAAGACGGCAGCTTCGTCGTAGGGAGTCAGCGCGCCCTGGATAGCGCCCAGCGACTCGTTGACCTTGGCCATCACGTCGGAGGTCAGGCTCTGATCGATGACGAATGCGATGGAGAGCGGGAACGGATCGACCGTGAACAGGTGGAGCGGCTCGGGAACTTCGTTCTCGAAGACGCGGAAGTCGCGGAAGGTGAGGCCCGGAACCAGATTGCCCTTGCTGTCCTTGACGGTCACCGGGACTTCAACGAAGTTGACGTTGACGCTGAAGGTGGCTGCCACCTTCTGGAAACCTTCTCCGGGGGCGGGCAAAATGGTGGGCGTCGGCTGCGGCGGAGGCGGAGGCAGGGCAACGGGAGGCTGTGGGCTGGGCATCGACTGGTCGGCGGTAGCCGCCGAGGAAGACGCGCCCGTCGCCGGGGGAATGTCACCTGCGCCCTTGCCGGGCGTAAAAGGACCGGCGCCGAGAATCTTCGGCGGGGCCTGGGGAGCGGGCGCGTCCGGTACGGTAGATTGCTGCTCCTGCGCGCGCACCGAAGAAACAGGATTCAGGCTCACTGTAAGGAGCGACGCCAAAGCGATTGCCGTAAGACCGAGCTTCACAGGTATTTCATCCTCCCAAGTACGGCAGGGCAGGTTCGCGGGCAGGCGCACAGGCACAGTGCACCCTTCGCCGCGAAACTACGGCTGCATCTCTCAGAGTATCAGACGCAGAGCAAGGCGGCTGGTTGCTGCATCGGATGAAAATCGGTCAGAGCAGCAAGGCGGAAGTAGTATCTCCGCAGGCGGAAAACGTCTATAAGAGAGCCATGATGAGGATTCGATCTGGAACTGTTCTGCTTGCTTTGGCGCTGCCGTGGCTGGGAGCCGCCGGATGGGCGCAACTGGCCCCTTCGCCGGACGCACCGCCGGTCAGCAATGCCCCCGGGCTCTCGCCGGAAGAAGAGGCCGCTCCCACCGTCAAGGTGCAGGTAAACCTTGTGGATGTCTTCTTTACGGTCAAGGGGAAGGGCGGCGAACTGGTGCCGCACCTGACCTCCGGCGACTGCTCGGTGATGGAAGACAAGGTTCCGCAGACGCTCAAGAGCTTTGCGGCGGAGACCAATCTGCCCCTGACGCTGGGCATGGTGCTGGACACCTCCTATAGCCAGAACCGCGTGCTGCGGTTGGAGCAGGATGCCGGCAGCCAGTTCCTGAGCCGTGTGCTGCGCAAGAAGGACGAAGCCTTCCTGCTGTCGGTGGACGTGAATGTGGACCTGCTGCAGGACCTGACCAACGACGCGCGGCTGCTGTCGAAGGGTCTCTACAAAGCACAGATCAACGCCGGGGTCAGCATGGGTTCGGGCCCCGTGCCCACGCAGGGCGAACCGCGCGGCACGGTGCTCTACGACGCCATTTACCTGGCTTCCAACGAGAAGATGAACCAGGAATCCGGGCGGAAGGCGCTGATCCTGCTCACCGACGGGGAAGACCAAGGCAGCCGGATCAAGATCCAGGGCGCCATCGAGGCAGCGCAGCGGGCCAATGTAACGGTCTACGTGATTCTGATTGCCGATGTGCAGTCGTACCTGAGCCAGGGAATGGGCTACTTTGGCTACTCCGCGATGAAGCGGGTGACCGAGGAGACCGGCGGCCGGGTCATCAATGTGGGGAACAACGGAAACAAGCTGGCCGCGGCCTTCGAACAGATCGAGGAGGAGCTGCGCACCCAGTACGTGGCCACCTATACCCCTTCGAACTCCAAGCAGGATGGAACCTTCCGCAAGCTGAGCGTGGAGTGCAAGGGCGACGGTCTGAAGGTGATGGCGCGGAAGGGCTACTACGCCGCCAAGGCAGACAACAATTGATCCGGCCCTTGAATTCTGACCTGCTCTCCCCCATTTCGCGATGAAACCTGCGAAATGGAGGGGGCACGGTGCTTCTATTCCAGGGCTGGATCGACAGGGACGCTTCGTCTCGCTGTCCTGATTCCGGACACTTCATTACCCCGGTACGTCTATGAGTAATCTGGCGCTGCCCATGAGACTCCGTTAATATCGGCACAACTGAGACGGACTTTAGTTCTTGCGCGAGATTTTTACCGCAAGCGTCCGAGGCGGTCCACGGGAGGGTCTTATGCAAACCAATTGCGCTGTGGGCGAAGGCTACGAGATCAGTCCGCGCTTCCGCCTCACCGTGGAAGAGCGCATCGCGCGGCTGGAGCGCGACGCGGCAGCGGATGAAGCACAGGCGGCGCTGTTGACGGACGGCGATCACATTCGGCGGCAGATGCGGCTGGTGGCCGTGCAGCGCTCCGAGGCCCTGCGCATGCGCCTGTTTTTGGACCGCGCGAAGACCCGGCAGCCGAGTCCTTCGGTAGAAATTTAAGCAGGCACAAAGAACAGCGGGCCGCTCCACGTGGAAGCGGCCCGCTTATTCTTGCTGCGCTGGTTAGTTACCTCTTGTTCAGGAACGATGCTCAGTTCCCTGAGGACTTTTCGCCGTTCTTCGATTTGTCGATGAGGCTGACCGGGTAGTAGGAGTTGCAGATGTACTGCCGGACCATGCGGTTGGTGTTGAAGAATGACCCGTTCATGGCGATGGTGTTGCGCATCAGGTGGGCCCACTTTTCCGGCGTGTCCCTATAGAGAGGAACAACCGCGTTTTCCAGCTTCAGGTAGAGGGAGTTGGCTTCTTCGGTATCGTCCGCGCCGTCTTCGATCGCCCATCCGGTGAAGCCCTCGATGCAGCCCTCGATCCACCAGCCGTCGAGGATGGAGAGACTGGGCACGCCGTTGAGGGCAGCCTTCATGCCGCTGGTGCCGGAAGCCTCGTAGGGGCGTTTGGGGGTGTTCACCCAGACATCGACGCCGGCGGTCAGAGCCGCGCCGAGTCCCCAGTCGTAGTTCTCGAGGTAGACGATGCGGAGAACGTCGCTGGAGAGTTTGGCGGCTTCCTCGACTACGCCCTGAATGAGGCGCTTGCCGGGCTCGTCCTGGGGATGGGCCTTGCCCGCGTAGAGAATCTGGAGTCCGCCGGCCTTGGTGGCGATGTCGATCAGCCGCTCGGGGTCTGAGAAGAGCAGGTTGGCGCGCTTGTAGGTGGCTGCGCGGCGCGCAAAACCGAGGGTAAGCACCTTGGGATTGAGCACCAGGCCGGTGCGCGAAGCTACCTGGCTGAGGAGAGCCGCCTTTGAGCGGGCGTGTGCGGCTTGCATTTTTTCGACAGGCACGTCGATGAGGTTGCGGAGATAAAGGCTGTCGCGCCGCCAGGCGGGAATGAACTGGTCGAACATCTGCTGGATGGGCTCGGAGACCCAGGTGGGCGCGTGGACGCCGTTGGTAATGGACTCAATGGGAAACTCGGGGAACATTTCGCGCGAAACCTTGCCGTGCTGCATGGCAACGCCGTTGGCGTAACGCGAGAAGCGCAGCGCGAGCAGGGTCATGTTGAGCATGCCGTCGCGGAAACAGCCGTGCTTCTCAAGCCGGGCCGTGCGATCGCCGCCGAGGATGCGGTTGGACTGCTCGGTGGAGAAGCGGTCGTGGCCGGCGGGAACCGGGGTGTGCGTGGTGAAGACGCACTTGCGGCGGACCTCCTCGACGTCCGCATCCGTGACCGCGCCCAGCGGTCCGCCGCCAAGCTGGCGCTCCAGCAGAGCCAGGGTCAGCAGCGCGGCGTGGCCCTCGTTCATGTGGTAGACGTTGACGTTGTAGCCGAGGGCGTGGGCCATGCGCACTCCGCCCATGCCGAGCACGATCTCCTGCTGCAGGCGGTAGTTGGTGTCGCCGCCATAGAGGTGATCGGTAAGGCCGCGGTCCCAGCCGGAGTTGCCCTCGATGTCGGTATCGAGCAGGAAGATCGGCACGATGTGGCCAAAGCGGCCCTTCAGGTCGTAGCGCCAGGCACGCACCGTCACGATGCGGCCTTCAATGGAGACCGTAACGCGGGCCGGCTCTTCCGTGCAGAAGTCGGCGGGATTCCAGGGTTGTACGTCTTCGCTCTGGACGCCGGCGGCGTCGAGATGCTGCTGGAAGTAGCCCTTGCGATGAATCAGCGAGAAGGCGATGAGCGGAATGCCAAGATCGGCCGCAGAACGCAGGGTGTCGCCGGCCAGTACGCCCAGGCCCCCGGAGTAGGTGGGCATGGAGGGATGAATGGCGATTTCCATGGAAAAGTACGCCACGTGACCCGCGGTCGGAAACACTTCGTAGGAGAACGGTCTGTCTGAGTTGATTGGCATCGTTGTCGTCTCTCGTTACTGTCGCCGCCAGCAAGGCAGCTTCTGGGGATTCGTGCAGGCCAATGAGCGAGTTCGCACTCGTCCGCGCCCTTCATCGGAGCAAACACTGAGCAAGTTTAGCAAGGATAGGATTAAGAACGCGTTGGGGAGACCGATTCGGAGGATTTAGGAGCAGCTTCCTCCATAATGTGAGATGGCTCTCGCCGAAGTGAAAAGCGGGCGGTTCCGGGTGTTCCCGGTCCCGCCCGCCTGTCTTTCAGGGAGCAGCGCCCGCGCGAAGCGCTACCCGTCAGAGAGTGCTACTGCAGCCGGTGCGCGCCGTCGGAGGCGTGGCAGATGTGAATCTCCGGAGTGATGCCGGTCTGGGCGGCATAACGCGCGCCGAGAGCCTCGGCAAAGGCCACCGCGTGTTCCTGCTCCACCAGGTTGATGGTGCAGCCGCCAAAGCCGCCGCCGGTAAGGCGGGCGCCGATAAGGCCAGGCAGGTCCTGGGCGAGAGCAACCATGGCGTCAGCCTCGACGCAACTGCCTTCGAAGTCGCCGCTGTAGCTGGCGTGCGCCTCGGCCATCAGGCGGCCCAGTTCCTTCATGTCGCCGCGCAGCAGAGCCTCGGAGGCGGCCACTGTGCGCAGGTCTTCGCTGATGACGTGGCGGGCGCGCATCAGAGACTTGGGCGCCATCTCGTGGCCCCACTTCTCAAGGTCCTCAAGGGTGGCATCGCGCAGGAAGGGCACATTGGGCCGGTGGCTGGCGATGACCGCGCAGGCGGCCTCGGACTCGCGACGGCGGGTCGGGTAGTCGCCGCCGGCGATGGAGTGCTTGACCATGGTGTTGGCAATGACCAGGGCCACGTTGGCCGGGATGGGCGCCAGGCGATAGCTCAGGTCGCGGCAGTCAAGCAGCAGGGCGTGGTTTTCCTTGCCGTTGGCGCTGATGAACTGGTCCATGATGCCGCAGTTTGCGCCCACAAACTCGTTCTCCACGCGCTGGCAGAGGCGGGCCAGCACGGGGCCGGGATAGGTGACGCCGATCAGCGAGGTGATGGCCAGCATGGTCACCACTTCAAGAGCCGCCGAACTGGAGAGGCCGGAACCGAGAGGCACGTCGCCCCAGAGGCTCAGGTTGAATCCGGGAATGGTCTGGCCCTCACCCTTGAGGATGGAGACGACGCCCATCGGATAGTCGCTCCAGTGCTTGGCGGCGACCGGAACGGCGGAGGCGTCGAAGGTTTTCTCTTCGCCGTAGTTTTCCGAGTAGATGCCGATCTTGCCGTCGCTGCGCGGAGTGATGGCGGCCAGGGTGGCAAAGTTGATGGCCACGGGCATCACAAAGCCCTCGGCGTAGTCAGTGTGTTCGCCGATGAGATTGACGCGGCCCGGCGCTACAAAAATGGCAGGCTCCGCGTTGAAGCGGGCCAGGTGCATGGAGCGGAATACGGCAGGATCATGCATGACTATTCATACCCTCGGAATTGGAATCGGAATCGACAGAATGCGGGTGGAAGTGGCCGGAGGAGTTAGGGAGCGCGGCGGCGAAAGCGTCTGCAGAAAAGGCGAAGCAATCCGAAAGAGATGGAGAGTGTTCGCGCAAAATGAGAACGTTTTCTGCCGCGGCCATCTTTCCTCGCATTTGCATCTCTTCTCTCACTCTCCAGGCAACTCGGAAGCAGCCAGGACAAGCCTTTCCCAGATGCGGTCCAGCCACTGGGCATGCGCTGGCTTCATCAGCACGGAGCGCAGGCAGGTAGCTGTGGCGGCCGGATCAACTGCCTCCGCGCCGCGGACCCCAAACCAGGAATGGGGCAATTGTACAAGAGCAAGGTGCAGGTCGCGCGTGGCGCACGCTGCAAAAGTTTGGCGGGCGCGGCGGGAGGCCTGTTCAGGCGAGTCGGCAGCCATCTGCCAGACAACAATGTCGAGGTCGGGCCTGCCGGCGGCGAAGGGCCGGAAGCGGTTATCGGAGCGGATCCGGTTATCGAGATCGAGGGCAGCGGCGCGGCACTGCGAGAGGCCACGGGCAAACTCGCCGCCCGGAACCGGGGGCAGCAGCCGCTGGGTCGCCCAGAGGGCAACCGCGGATGCGCCGGCGCGGGAGCACTCCAGGCTGATTTCACCCAGGTGCAACTGGTTCGAGGTGAAGTAGGTATACGGCGAATCATGCTTGTAAAACTGCCCCACGGAGGGGTCGCGGAAAAGGACGCAGCCGCAGCCGTAGGGCTGCAGGCCGTGCTTGTGGGGATCGATGACGAGGGAGTCTACGTGCTCGAGTGCGGCGTAGGCGCGGCGGCAGGGCTCGTCGAGTTCGTCGCGGATCAGGCGGAAGTAGCCACCATAAGCTGCGTCTGCGTGGACGCGGAAGCCGTAGCGGTCGCGAAGGGCAAGGACGCCGTCCAGCGGATCGACAGCGGCGATGCCAGTGGTTCCCATGGTGGCGACGACCGTACCCACGTCGCCCTTTTTCAGTTCGTCCTCGAGGCGATTGAGGTCCATGCGCCCGCTGCCGTCGGCGGGAACAGGGGCATAGTCGAGTTGGAGGACGGAGGAGATGCGCTGATGGGTATAGTGCGCCTGCTCGGAACCCAGGATGCGTTTGCCGGGCGCGAGCCGGCCGGCGATCCAGAGGGCTTCAAGGTTGGCGAAGGTGCCGCCGGAGGTGAGATGGCCGAGATGCTCGGGCCAGTCAAAAATTGCGGCGATCTGACGGACTGCCTCGATCTCCATCTCCGAGCTGGCACGGCCGCCGTCGCGGGCGTGATTATTCGGATTGATGGTCATGGCCAGGGCATACGCGGCACGGGCAACAGGGTGCGGCGACTTGAGCATCTGCCCGGCGTAGAGCGGATGGAAGTAGGGATAATTATCGGCCAGGCGGTGGGCAACCTCGCCGAGAACTTGCGCGACGGCGTCGGTATCGACAGCCTCATCGGCGGGCGGAAGGGAGGCAAACTCCGCCTGCAATTGCTCGACTGCGTGGGACAGAAGGGTTGGGACTGGATCGTGAGTCATAACGACTTTTCACGGTACCACAATGGGACGGGCGTTGTGGTTTCGACGGGCACTGGTGGAGAATTTCAAGGGATAAGTGCAGCTTTTTCCTTTGGACGGCAGAATCGTGCGGAAATTTTTCGGCAGGGATGATAGACTGCTGTCAGCGTTAGAACCGAACCGGGCGTGAGCAGTAACTCGCCCAACCAAGCAAGATTCTGCCAGTGGTCGCTCCGATTCATCCAGCGCAATTCAATCCAGGAAATACGATCAAGATGGAACAAGGTACAGTGAAGTGGTTCAATGACGCGAAGGGCTTCGGCTTTATCTCGCGTCAGAACGGCGAAGATGTGTTCGTGCACTACTCGGCGATCAACTCCAGCGGTTTCAAGAGCCTGCAGGAAGGCCAAGCCGTGCAGTTCAACGTAGTAAAGGGACCCAAGGGATGGCAGGCTGCCGACGTGCAGCCGCTCTAAACCACTGGCCGGATTCGGCAGAATCTAGCAAACACAGCGAAGGCTGGGAGTTATCCCGGCCTTTGCCATATAGGTGCTCTTTATTCTATGGAGTTGCAGGGATAGCTGCCTTCGCGCAGTAATACCTACTTGTTGTTGTTTCCGACGCAAGACCCTATATGGGGCTTGACGGTCCGGGTGCGCGGCAACAGTCTCAAGCCTGGTTTCCCGAGGAGAAAGCCTGCGCCGGCTACCGGGAGCGGCGCCGTTGGCCGAACCGTTTTCATGGTTCAAAATTCAAGAGCGAAAAAGGTTAGAGCTTTCCCGGTGGCCGTACAGCCCGGGCGTGGCCGGCACGTTCGAATGGCGGAGGAGAGCCTGAACCCCTTCACGGCCGCTTCCGGATTGAACAGCCAGCTTGCCAGCCGAGCCGGAAGTTGTGGAAACCGAACAGTTCCCACAACCCCATGAGATCGGGACTACGAAGCCGCAGCGCCTTGCTTGACAACGCCGGCGCTGCCTCGAAGGAGACACTTTCTCCCGGGGTTTCTCGGGAACTCCCGCTCGGCTCGGGGATCGTGATGCGGCTCGGGCCAGAAAGTTGAGCGGCTCTGCCGCCGTCAGTTCTCCCGCACCCAGTGCACGTCGGCCTCCGACCCGTAGGCAATCCGGCTGGACTTGTGCGTCGCCAGATCGAAGACTTCGACGCTCGGGAACTGATCGTTATCGGTCACCACCGCCAGGCTCTTACCGTCTGGAGAGAGCGACGGATAGTACATCTCCATGTTGCCGTCGCGCGCAATCTCTTCCGGCTTGCCGCCTGCTGCCGGCACCCGGAAGATCGACGAGCGGTGACGGTCATCGCTGGAATAGACAATTTCATTGCCGTCGGCAGACCACGAAGCAGATGGAAACCTGGAGTCTGTCGCTGCCACTTTGAGCTCGCCGCCGCCATCCGTCTTAGCCACCAAGATCGACAGTTTGTGCCCGCCATCTTCCGGATCGCGCAAGAACACGATGTGCTTGCCGTCCGGCGACCAGCGGGGATACATGCCGCGCGCGATCGGCGTAATCGACTTCTTGTCGAAGTCCAGCACCAGTATCTCCTCCCCTTTGCTGACTTCGGCATAGAACGCGATCCTGTGCCCATCCGGAGACCACACCGGAGCGCGAGCGCCCGCATTCAGATTCGTGAGCCGCTTCAATCCGCTTCCATCGGCTTTCACCAGCATGATCTCTGTCTGCATGCTGCCCGTGGGAACCGCGCAAAAGGCCACAATGCCGCCATCGGGCGAGAGAGCAGGATCGTTGCCATCGGCAATCTTGCGCGGAGCCGCGCCGGGATGGTCCACCACAAAGATGTCGTCGTTGGCATCGTAGGAGACGACCCACGTAAGCGGCTTCAGATTGGCCGAGCGGCCCTGCATCCGTCCGATGTTTTGCACCACGGACCTGCCGACATTCCAACCGCGAGCGGCATTTTGAGCCTGCCCGCATGCTTCATGGCTCAGAGCCAGAGCGCCGACGAACACAGCAGCACATAGAAATCGATAAGTCCTTAACATGCGAGGAATTATGCGATAGATAGAATTTTGTGTCAATCTTTGTTTCTTGCCGTGCCGCAGGATAGAGGGTCTGACTCGGCATCCGCGCGGAAAGCCATTCGCGGGTTCCGAATCATTCTCGGAAAGGCGTGGAGCGGCCTGTGTGCGCCGTTTCACAGACCCCCAAATGCGAAGGCGCCGGGGAAGCAGGTACCACCAGATCCGAAAAGAGAAATCGGGAATTTGAACTGGGCTGATGCCGATTTCGCAGCTAAAATGACACTATGAAGGCACACACCGGCAGCAAGGTGAATACGAAACAGTGCTATGTCGTAGGTTCCCGTGAGTTTGCAGCGATCTCGGCCATCGAAGGACTCGCGCTGCACGCCGAGGGTATTGAGCGGCGGGAGCGGACGTGTTCGCTGTCCCCGGCCAAACGGCGCGCTGCTACGATTTATGCTTTTCAGCAGTTGCGGAAGCGTGGATGAGCCTCGATTTCTACGACGCTTTCGAAGACCCCTACACCTATCCTGGAACAACCGTCCTCAAGAATCTGCTCGATCTGCGGGAGGCGCTGGTCAACTGAGGATATTGTTGCCTAGGTCTCGAAATTGAGACATGCGTCAGACGGCGCGAGATGCGGCCTGCTTTTTCAGCCATGACCGAAGCGCCTCATCGGCGCGGCCCTGCCAGCCGTTACCGGTGGCGCGGAGGCCATCGGCGACATCGGGAGAGAGACGAATCGAGATGGGGATCTTGCGGGGAGTTTTCTGCGGCCCGCGCTTGCCGAGTTTGAGCAGCATTTTCTTCTCCCCGGCGGGTAGCGCAGAGAAGGGCTTGAAGAGGGCAACGTCTTCGGCTACGATCTCACGGACCTCGCCATTCTCGTCAATCAATGGTTTCAGCAATGGTTTGCGGTTTGCCATAGAGTTTTGCCTCCCTCTTATTGGTCTTGCGGAAGCTGATGACGCGGATTCCGTCCGGTTTGGGGATGTAACAGAGCAGGTGCAATCGCCTGTCCAGATACCCTACGGCCACGCGTCGCATTTCGCCCTTACGGGAGTAGTCCGCGATCAAAGCAGTCTCGAAATCGAAATCCGCAGCCCGTTCGAAGGAGAGTCCGCGTTCGCGGATGTTGCGCTCATTCTTGGCGGGATCGTACGTGATTCCCATAGGTTTATTGTATATACCATTTAGTGAAAGTCAAGAGTAGAAGGGGGGGCTTTGCAGGATGATAGCCGGGGAACGGAAAACGGAGGGCTGAGGCTCGTGGTATCCCGGGTCACCAAAAGCGAGGGACCCGGGGCACCCGGCTACGAATCCCCGAAATCGTTGAAGGCGCTTTCGATTTTCGCGACCAAGCGGCGGAACGCTCTACATCTTTCATGCAGGACGTTCAAATCCAACCTATCTGTCAGCGCCGCTTGGTCAGCGGTTTCATGATAAGTTCGGCTTCCTTCCATATACTCAGTGATAATCTCCTTAGGATTCCTTACCAATTCAGGGTTTGGGTGCGATTTCGCATTTTCGCTTATTCCTCTAATACCTCGCAGCGATTCCAGGGATGTGATGAACCAACATTCGTATTCCCTAGGAATTACTACGATCTCAAATCTCACACAATGCCATTCTTCATGCAGCCAGCTTTGTAGTCTTTCGGAGATATCCTTTGCGCAATCGTCGTCTGCATCCATAAATAGGAGGATCAGTTTGCACCCTGGCATAGAGTTGGCGATTCGAACGTATTTCTTAAAGCATTCTTCCTGGACCATCTTTGCGCGGTTGATCTTCATAGGGGTTGCAATACTCGCCCCCATACCGCGCTGCATCTCATAGCAGATTCTACGAAGCAGGACCGGAATGGCACCGCAATCTCCTTCCCCCTCTACTATCGGTTGGATAATCATTCGATTTCTCCGAACAACGTTTGCTGGCTGTCTTCTATTGTCTTCTCAAACAGTGGTGGTGCATCCAGAATGCGCATTCGGAAAAGCTCACCTGCTGTGGCTAGGTGCTGTTGCAATGACGCCTTCGCAGCCCCATCAACATTTCCGATATTCGTTCGCCCCTTGTTCCATGTAACTATCTTGAAATTATCTTCAGACGACTGAGCAAAATCTAGGACCTCTGGGCTGTGAGTGCTAATTATGATTTGCAACCGCTCGCTCTCCTGTATCAGCGTTTCCACAATAGCTGCTGTTGCAGCGGGATGTAGTGAAGTCTCGGGTTCTTCTATCAAGAGAAGATCCGGCCGATTGTTTTGATACAGCGCAAGAAGTATCCCGAATGCCCGGAGCGTTCCGTCAGACATATTAAACGCATCGAATCCAAGTCGGCCTGTTTCCGACCATTGCTGATAGAACCGCAAATGCTGTTTTCTCCCGATTGTCTGCGGGCGCACTCGCGCTAAGTCGGGAATCACAGTCGAAAGAACCTCGAAGAAACGTCGAAATTCCACAGAGTCGCTGCGTAATCCTCTCAATACACTCGCAGCGTTGCTGCCATTACTGATTAACCTTTTGCCCTCATCGGGATCTTGGAATTCCTGAAGCTTGCCTGGGTCTATCGAATAGATACCTATTGACCTCAACACCATCAGAGCCGCTGTTAGTTCAGGCAATGAGCCTGCGAATGGCATTGCGAGGGCATCGGGCAGAATGAAAGGAAGACGGCTCTCATTGAGGACGTCTAATGAGGATCGCGTTTCAGATTTGGCGCGATCAAACCAGACCTTCTTTCCGCTAGGTCTATTTATGATGCATTGCTCGCGTAAAACCTCAAAACCATTTTTGTCGATAGCCAGAAGAAAACTATAACGTCCACTTACACGTTCTTGCTCGAAATCTGAAGACAAGCCTAAAACATCATCGAATTGAATGCCAATACCGAGTTCTGCATGAACACCTGATAAGACTCTTGGCGGCAAGGACTGCCTATGAACTACGTTCAGAGCGCCGCCTCGTCGATTAAATACCGTTTGGAGAGGCCACTCTGCTGATTCTGTAAGGAAGGCCAATGCATCTGCAATATTGCTCTTTCCAGATCCATTTCTACCGACAAGAAATGTCAACTTGTCGAATTCGACGGAAGCCGAAGCGATGCTCTTGAAGTTGTGTAGGATAAGTCTTCTGATCATCTGAATGTCTCATTCTCCGATATAGATGCGGCGTACGACACTCTCTGATTCATTCTCTTTCTGGCCTTGGTTATGTCGGTTCGCTTGGGGTGCCTCGCGAAGAACACCCCAAGTGAACATCGGTGAATGGGGGCTATTCTTCCTCTTCGTCCACCGGCCGCTTGGCGTTGGCGAGGATTTTGTCGGCGACCAACTGCGGGACGATGTCGTAATGGTCCACTTCCATCCGGTAACTGCCTTTGCCCTGCGTCATGGAAGTTAGTTGGGTGCCATAGGTCAGCATCTCTGCCATGGGGACCTGGGCGTTGATGACGGTCGTCCGTCCCTTGGTGTCCATGCCGCCCACGCGGCCGCGGCGGCCGTTCAGGTCGCCCATCAACGCACCCGCAAACTCGTCGGGAGCTTCGATCTCCACCTTCATAATGGGCTCCAGCAAGCAGGGCTTGCAGAGTTCCATGGCTTTCTTGAAGGCCAGGCGGCCGGCGGTCTTGAACGACATTTCGTTGGAGTCCACGTCGTGGTAGCTGCCGTCGAAGACGGTGACCTTGAAGTCCACCACCGGGTAGCCGGCGAGGTATCCGCGCGCCGCCGATTCCACAATGCCCTTTTCGATCGCGGGGATGAAGTTCTTGGGGATGGCGCCGCCAAAGACCTCGTTGCCAAACTCGAAGCCGCCGCCGCGGGGCAGGGGTTCCATGCGAATCTTGCAGTCGCCAAACTGGCCGTGGCCGCCGGACTGCTTCTTGTGGCGGCCCTGCGCCTCGGCCTTGCCGCGAATGGTTTCAAGGTAAGGCACCTTGGGCGACTTGAGGGTGACCTCGGCGTGATAGCGCTTCTTGAGGCGGCTGACGATGGCTTCGATGTGCGGCTGGCCTGCGCCGGCGATCAGAAATTCGTTGGTCTGCGGGTCGCGGAAGAAGCGGATGAGCAAATCCTCTTCCATCAGCTTGTGGATGGCGGGGGCCAGCTTGTCCTCGTCGGCGCGGCTCTTGGGTTCGATGGCGTAGGTCATGGCGGGCACGGGCAGCGGGACCAACTGGATCTGAATATCCCCGCCTTTTACGCCGAGCACGTTGCCGGTAAGGGTGTCGCGCAGCTTGGCCACCGCGCCGATGTCGCCCGCGTGCAGCTCTGGCACCTCGACGGCCTTGCGGCCCTGCATCACGGAGAGATGCGCAAGACGCTCCTGTCCGCGTCGCGTGTAGTTCTCCAGGGTCACGTCGTTCTTGACGACGCCGCTCATCACCTTGAAGAAGTTGATGCGCCCGGCGAAGGGATCGGACATGGTCTTGAAGACGACCACGGCGGCCGGTTCCGTATCGCTCACCTTGCGGGTGATGGCGACGGGCTCAACGCCGGCGGCGGCTGGGACCGTGCCCTCAAACGGCGCGCGCTCGGCGGGCGAGGGAGCGTAGACCTTGAGGAAGTCGAGCAGATGGTCGAGCGCCATGTTGGAAAGGCCGCTCGAGAACAGCACCGGGAAGATGCGGTCTTCGCGGATGGCTTCGTGGAGCGCTGCGATCAGGTGCTCTTCGGGGATGGTGCCCTTCTCAAAGAACTCCTCCATCAGGTCGTCCTTGCCCTCGGCGACGAGCTCGACGAGAGCTTCGTGGCGGGCTTTGGCGTCGGCGGTGAGAGAGGCGGGAATCTCGGTGCTCACCTTGCCCCTGCCATCGCCGCCGGGCGTATAGGTATAGGCCTCCATGGTGATCAGGTCAACCACGCCGTGGAAACCGTTGGCGTCCACGATGGGCAGTTGGACGGGCACGCAGGTGCGTCCCCAGCGATCCTGGATGTCGTCGAGCAGGGCGCTCAGTCCGCCGCCGCCGCCAGCCTTGGGATGGTCCATCTGATTCACCAGAACGAGGCGCGGAACATTGGCTTCCTCGGCGAACTTCCATACGCGCTCGGTGACGGGCTCAACACCGGTCTGGGCGTTGACCAGGACAACAGCGGACTCTACCGGGAGCAGGGCGGCGCGGGCTTCATGAGTGAACATGTGGAAGCCGGGAGTGTCGACAAAGTTGATCTTTACGCCCTGCCACTCGGCAAAGGCGACGGCGTTCTGCATCGTAACGCCGCGGGCAACCTCTTCCTCGTCATAGGCTGTGACGGCTGTGCCGTCGGCAACGCGGCCCTGGGAGGGCGTCATCTTTGCGGCATGCAACAGCGCGGCGATGAGTGTGGTTTTGCCGCAGTGCGCATGCCCGACTACAGCTACGTTACGGATCTCACTTCCCTGGTACGTTTTCATGGGGTTTCTCCTTGGGTATTACGAGGGTGTTGCAGAAGTTGCGAGAGGGGGAACAAGGGGCACAGGGATGGCCCGGATACGCCGCAAGAGGCGTTGCGGTTGCCGGATTGGCGGGAACAGGCTCCCGGTCTGGCGTCTTCCTCGTCCATCGAAAGGCTCTCTGGACCGGCGCGCGGCGGACTGCCTTGGGGCAGCGGTGCCGGACGCCTATCAATGAAAACCGGATGCTATCACAGCCGAAGTGTTACAGTCCTGTGACTGGAGGCACAAAGAACAGAAGACAGGGACCGAGGGACCAAGGGAACGAGGGACCAAGGGAACGAGGGCAGGCGGCGGGAACCGCGCCGCGCACCGCTGCGTAGTGACCTGCGAGTTTGATAGACTTGTGCGTTCCACAGGAGTGTACGGATGAAGATTGGATTGCGGCTGTTGGGGCTGGCTGCCCTGCTTGTGCTTGTGTTCGCGCCGTGTGCGTACGCGGCAGATGTGACCGGAACCTGGAAAGGGAGCTTCGACCTCGAGGGAACCGACGTGCCGATTGCGATGCATCTGACGGCGGCTGGAGATGCTGTAACCGGAACCGTGGAGCGGCCCGGTGCGCCGGTGGCTGAGATTCACGATGGCAAGGTGACGGACGACTCGCTCGTTTTCTGGATCACCACCGAATACGAGGGCGCTACTTACAAGCTGGTGTTCAAGGGCAAGATCGCGGATGGGCAGATCGAATTCGTCTTCGGGACCGACGACGGCAGTTGGGGTACGACGCTGACGGCAAAGAAGTCCGCCGATGCCGACAAGCCGGCTGGGCCGGATGCCAACGGCACGTGGAAGGGAGCATTCGACTTCCAGGGAAGCTCAGTGCCGCTGACGTTCCACTTGAAGGCGGAGGCCGGTGTGCTGACGGGTACGGTGGAAGGCCTGCCCAGCGGGGTGACCGAGATCAAGGAAGGAAAGCTGGACGGCGACTCGATCAGCTTCAGCGTGATGACCGAATACCAGGGATCGCCCGTGAAACTGGTGTACAAGGGCAAGCTGGCGGCGGGCGAAATCAAGTTCGTCTTCGGCACCGAAGACGGCAGTTGGGGCACGGAGATGAGCGCGGCCAAGGTGTAGGGCTGGCTGACAGCATTTGGCAAAGAGGACGGCGCGGCTTCGGCCGCGCCGTCTGCGTCTGCGGGCAAAGCTTTATTGCTGCGCTGCCGCCTTGCGGGCTTCGGCCTCGGCCAGCCAGCCCCGGCGCAGTTTTTCAGCAGGAATGCCGGCTGACATGTAGGGCTTGATGTCCAGAATGGGTGTGCCGTCCAGCATGTCCACGCCGCGTACACGCACGGTGGGGCCGGAGCGGCCGAGCACTTCCATCACGGTCAGCGCAATCGGGTTCGGGCGGCGCGGCGAGCGGGTGGCAAAGACGCCGTGCGGGCGGTCGTCGGTCGGCGGCGCAGAGTAGAGATCAAAGCCTTCCGAATGGTCAAACTCCCAGATAACGTAGAGATGCGAGAAGCCCTCGATGTCGGTAAGTCCGGGCTCGTATTCGCGCAGGATTTCGAGCGCGCCTTCGGCCTGCTGTTGTGCGCCGAGGCCGCGCGGGATGGAAGCGGTGTCTTTATAGGGTGTTCGGGCGAAACCGATGGGGCGGGGCGTGAACATGAGGGGGCTGACTCCTGATTGAATTGTAGGGCCACTGCCCCGGTACAAGCGGCCATCGTGAGCGAAGGGAGTCGAACGATCTGCGGCGGCTCTTCAGCGGACGGGAAACTCACCACGTGATAGCGAAACCAGATTAGCTCTACCCTGAAGCAATTCCCTCAAGATAAGGATCAAGTTAGAACAAAACAGAGTAACCGTACCCTTCCTGAGGGCCTGAAAGGCGGCTTTTCATGAGAACGTGTCCAGAAACTCAATTGTGGGGGAAGGGTACGGGCTTTAGCCCCCGAGGCAGTCTTTCGGGTCGTTTGCATTGCCTCGGGGGCTAAACAGGCTGCGGAAAAAGAACCGAATACACCGGGAAATCGGAGGTCTGATTCCCTCGGGGCTAAACAGGCTGCGGAAAAAGGCATGTTTGCCATCACAGAGTCTGAGAAACTTCCCTCAGGGGCTAAAGCCCCGCTGATTCCATGTGGTTTATCGGCCCGACTGAAGTCGGGCCCTGTTACAAAGCCCGTTTGGCGAGAGTTTTTCCGCAGCCTGTAAAGCCGTGCCCTGTTACAAAACCTCGTTGGCAAGGGTTTTTCCGCAGCCTGTAAAGCCCTCCTGATGTAAAAGCAGTTAACGTACGGACTGAAGCACGTGCCCTTCAGCCTGTCAGTTTCTGGACAGATTCCCCGTAGCGATTTATGCCGCTCCCAGTCTCACTGCCGGCGCATGTCAGGCGGCAAGTAGGCTGTGTTACATTGCCAGATAATGAAACAGAGCGGCGCCTGCCGCCGGGTTTTACAGAATCCGGCAGCAAATGCACTGGCCGGTAAACTGAGCCCAGGCGACAGCCATGCGTCCAGCCGCTCCGGGACTAAAGATAGAAAAGAGGCCTCGCCAAGGGTGTTTCATTCCTGGCCGGAGCCGCCTGAACAGCCTGCATTTTGGCCAGGCACTGAAGAGGACTGCGCAAGCAGGCTTCCAACACAAGGCAGATAGGAATAACGCGCGTGCCACCATCCAAGCGGAGTGCCCGGGGAGTTGCCTCCAGCGAGACGGCTCGAGAGATCAACCGCGATCTTCTACTTCATGCGATCCACCGCAACCAGCCGGTGAGCCGGGCTGACCTGGCGCGTCTGAGCGGGCTGCAACCGAGTACGGTTTCGGTGATTACCGGCCAGTTGATCGACGAGGGCTGGGTGGTGCCGGGCGCGCTGGGCAGATTGCCGCGCGGACGGCGGCCAACCTTCGTGATGCTCAACGACCGGCATGTGACGCTGGCGATCGATCTGCGGCCCGGCGTGGCGCATCTTGCCATTGTGGACATCAACGGCAAGCTGCTGCGGCGCGAGGATGTGGAACTGCCTAGGCAGACGCACTCGAGGGTAGAGGTCAAGGCCGCCTTTGCCAAGGTGGCGGAGACGGCGCGCGACCTGCAAAGCGCGGAACCGGAACGGATCTGCGGCGGGGTGGGCGTGAGCGTTTCAGGCCGCGTGAATCCGCAGACCCGTCAGTTTGTCTTTGCGCCGAACGTGCCGTGGGTGGTGGACGACTTCCGCAAGGAACTGGAAGCCGCGCTCGGCGGCGCGGTGGAGATTGAGAACGCCGCCAACGCCTGCCTGTATGCGGCGCGGTGGTTTGGCTCGCTGGGCGAAATCGCGAACCTGATCACGGTAACAGTCTCTGAAGGCGTGGGCGTGGGCCTGCTGGTGGATGGCCGGCTGCTGCAGGGCCAGAATGGCATGGCCGGCGAATTTGGCCACATGCCGATCGAGAGCGACGGACCCCTATGCGGCTGCGGCAACCGCGGCTGCTGGGAGACTCTGGCCTCGAATCGCGCGGGACTGCGGTACTACAAGGAACTGGCGCCCGACAGCGAACTCACCAGTTTCCAGCAACTGCTGGATCTGGCCGCGGGCGGCGACATCCATGCACTGCGCTCGATTGACCGGATGATGAACGCGCTGGGCCGCGGGCTGGCGATCATCTCCGCCGGCCTTGCGCCGGAGGTGGTGCAGATCGTGGGCGACTGCACGGTGCTGTGGCCGCGCATCGCGCCGCTGCTGGAGAGCCAGCTGATCGCGCATGCCTTCACGGCTCATACGCCGCGGGTTGTAGCTGCCGTTGAGGGCGGCGTGGCGCGGCTGCGCGGGGCGGCGGCGCTGGTGTTTCACAAGATGCTCTTCCGCCACGCCGGGTTCGGCGCGACGGCCGTCACCACTTCCGGGGCCCATCCTGTCTCGCAGCGCGGGGCAGAACGTTGAGTGCCTCGGAGACCGAATAAAAACATCCGTGCGGCGCTCTGCCGGCTGCCTCTGCCCATATGTATGATGGTGGAGTGGTATGACCACGTGGAGCGAGACGGCAATGAGAGTCGGCATCATCGGAACGGGCGCGATCGCGGATAAACACGCGCAGGCCTACAAGAGCATCGGCTACCGGATTACTTCATGCACCAACCAGACGGCGGAGAAGGGCAAGAGGTTTGCAGCCTCGGTGGGCGCTGAATTTGTGGCCACGCCGGAAGAGCTGGCCATGCGCTCCGACGTGGACTACCTGGATGTGTGCACCTTTCCGGCCTACCGGCTGGCGGCTGTGGAACTGGGCGCACGCTACGGCAAGCATGTGCTGGTGCAGAAGCCGATGGCTCTGGACCTTGAGACCGCGGGCAAGATGATCGAGACGGCGCGGCGCGGAGGCATCCAACTGGGCGTGGTCAGCCAGCACCGATGCGACGACTCGGTGATCTTCCTCAAGCGCGCTCTTGCCGCGGGACGGCTGGGCAGGATTCTGCAGGCCGACGCGTATGTAAAATGGTACCGCTCGGCTGCCTACTATGCCCGGCCCATCAAGGGCAGTTGGGCCGTGGAGGGCGGCGGCGCGCTGATGAATCAGGCGATTCACCAGGTGGATGTGCTGCTGTACCTGGTCGGCGCGGTGGATGCGGTCTTCGGCTTCTGGCAGAAGGGCGCGCTGCACAAGATCGAATCGGAAGACAACATCTGCGCGCTGCTCAAGTATGCGTCGGGCGCAACCGGCGTGATCCAGGCCTCGACAGCATTGTGGCCAGGCTATCCGGAGCGCATTGAGATTCACGGAACGAAGGGCTCGGCGATCGTTACCGGCGATCAGTTGACGGCGTGGGACGTGCAGGACGATGCGGGAGAACCCGCACCCGTGACCAGCGCGGCAAAGTCCGGCGCATCGGACCCGCTGGCCATTTCGAACGTGCCCTTCGAGCGGCAGTTCCGCGACTTCGGCGAAGCCTGCAAGGCAGGCCACGCGCCGTCCTGCTCGGGCATCGATGGCTATCGCGCGCTGCAACTGGTGCGCGGCATCTATGCGTCGAGCGAGAAGTCGCAGATGGTGACGCTGGAGCCGGTGAACTTCTAGAGGAGCTGGGACTCGATTGGCAGTCCAGGAGACATCGAGGGAGAGACGATGATGACACGCAGGGATGCACTGGTGGGACTGCTGGCTCTGCCGGCAGCATTGCAGGCTGCAAAAGCCGCGGGCGAAGAGACGGTACTGGGGCCGACGGTTTTCCACTGGAACGCGATGAAGGTGGTGAAGACCGAGAAGGGCGAGGTGCGATCGCTGTGCAAGACGCCCACGGCCACCATCGATCAGTTGGAGATGCACATTACCACGCTGAATCCCGGTATGGACTCGCATCCGCCGCACAGGCACGTGAACGAAGAGCTGATCATCCTGCGCGAAGGCGAGTGCGAGACGCTCTCGAACGGACAGTGGGTCAAGGTCGAGCCGGGCTCGGTGGTGTTCAACGCGTCGAACAGCTTGCACAGCTTCCGCAATGTGGGCAAGACGCTGGCCACCTATCACGTGATTAACTGGAGCCCGGACAAGACGAAGATCAAAAGCTAGAGCGAAACTCGGGGAGAGGGTTACGCTCAAGAACAGAAAAAGCGCCGGATGATGTCCGGCGCTTTTTCTGTTTGCACTCGTGCTCAGTTCCCGGTTATTGAACAGGCGGTTTCAGGTACGTCTCAAACTGCGCCAGGATGCGGTTGTAGAGATGCGTACGGACATCCGGGCCGGCGATGGAGTGGGTCTTGCGCGGGTAAATCTGCAGATCGTAGGGAATCTGCGCTTCGATCAACTGCTGAATGTATTGGACGCTGTTCTCCAGGTGGACATTGTCGTCGCCGGTGCCATGGACCAGCAGCAGGCGGCCCTTGAGTTGGCTGGCGGCGTTGGCGACGGAGAAGCTCTTGTAGTCCGCGGCGAACTCCGCGGGCAGGCCCAGATAGCGCTCGGTGTAGACGGAGTCGTAGTTGCGCCAGTCAGTGACCGGGGCAACGGCGACGCCGGCGCGGAAGCGGCTGGAGTGTTCGAGCGCGCAGAGCGTAAACGTGCCGCCCCAACTCCATCCCCACCAGCCGAGGCGCTTCGGGTCAAGCTGCGGATAGCTGGCCAGAGCTGCATCGATGACGGCGAGTTGGTCGGCGAGCTGGACAGGGCCGAAGTTGTGGTAGCAGGCCTGCGCGAAGTCGCGCCCGCGTCCGCCGGAGCCGCGGCTGTCGGCGTGGAGAACAGCGAAGCCGTGTTCGGCAAGCAACTCATCAAAGAGGATGCTGTCTCTCCAGCGGTTGACAACGGTCTGGGGACCAGGTCCGCCGTAGGGATTGACGATGAGCGGCACGGAGGCCGCAGAGGCAGCGCCCTCAGGCAACAGCAGTGTGGCGTAGAGCGTGTCGCCGTTGGCGGCTTTCGCTTCAATTTGCTCCGGCGCGCGAAGATGGTAGGGCGCGAGAGCGTCAGTGTGCCAGAAGACGTTGCAATTCCCTGCCTTGCAGAGGCGCAGCGTGGGCGGATCGAGGCGCGTGGAGTGGCGATCGACAAAGGCGCCGCCGTGGGGCGCAAAGCTGCCTTCATGGTGGCCGGCGGCGGTGGTCAGCGCGGTGCGGTGGCCGTCGAAGTCCACCTGCCACAGTTGCTGCTCCAGCGGGCTACCTTCGTTTGACGCGTAGTCGATGAGTCTTGCGTTGAAGTCCACGCGGAAGACATCGCCGACCTCGAAAGCTCCGCTGGTGAGCTGGCGAACGAGTTTGGCGGGCGCAGCGCCGCCAGGCTCATAGCTGTAGAGGTAGAGGTGGATGTGGCCGTCGCTCCAGTTCGTCAGCACGATGTAGCCGCTGCCAACCGCGAGGTCATAGCTTTCGTCGAAGAACTTTGCGTCGGTGAGTTGGAGGATAGGGCGAGCCTGGCCGGTGGCGGCGTCGGCCAGATAGATGTTGCGATGCTTGTGATCGCGGGTGATGGTCTCGATCCAGAGAGTGCGCGCATCGGTCCAGCCAAAGCGAGGAATGTAGTCGTCGCCGCCTTTGATGGGCACCTTGATCCAGACAGTCCGGCCACCGTGAGCGCCGACCACGCCGACGCGTACATCGGGGTTGGGGTCGCCGGGCTGGGGATAGCGCTGGCTGTCGACCTTGGCGTGGGTGGGAATCCAGTCCTCGATGGGATAAGCGGGAACGGCGGTTTCGTTGGACTGAAGAAAGGCGAGGGAGCGTGAGTCGGGCGACCAGAAGTAGTTGCTGCGGCCATCGAGCTCTTCCGCGTAGACCCAGTCGACTTCGCCGTTCAGTATCGCCTTGTCTCGCGACGGCGCCACGGGAATTGCCGGTGCACCGGGGTAGCTCGAATCCAGCACAAAGAGGCCGTGGTCGCGGATGAAGGAGATGGCCTTGCCGTCGGGCGAGAACTTGGGATCGTCGCCGGAGGCCGCGCCGGTAAAGCCGATCTGCACGCCTGTGCCGTTGGCAAGGTCGTAAATCCAAAGGCGTCCGTCGGAGTCGAACATGAGGTGCGCGGAGTCGGGAGCCCACAAGTAGCTGGCCATCTTGTAGCGCTCGCGATGGTCGCGGTCCTGCTCGGTGCCGGCGCCGCCGGCCAGCGAAGCCAGCTTGGCGCGGCTGATGAGGATGTGCGCCTTGCCGGTGGCCGGATCGACATCGATCAGCTCGCCGCCGTCCAAATAGGTCAGATGCTTGCCGTCGGGCGACCAAACGGGGTCCTCGGGCGGATGGCCTACCAGCGGTCCATGCGCGTAAAGAGCTTCCACGGTGAACGGTCTGGACGCAGTTTGTGCGGCAAGGGAGAGTGCCGCGCCGGCAATGGCAATGGAAAATGCAACGGGCGCAAATCGCAAGAGAGTTCCTCCGAAGGGTGAAGCAGGGGCGCGGTTCGGGCTGGCTGTGTGGAGCGCCAGCGGGAACGTAAGAAACAACTGAAGCAGCGAGACAGTCCAGCTATATAGCGAAAAGTCTATCGCAAGAGGGCGGACGAATTGCGCCGCGGGCAGTGCGGGTGTATCTTGCGGCCATGCACTACGCGACGGTAAGTGAACGGCGCGCGCTGGGGCAGGCGCGGCGCAAGCAGGTGGGCAGGCAGCACCATGCAGAGCTGAATCCGAAGGCGCGGACGGCAACAGCCCTGGCGCTGTTGGAGCGCTCCATGAAGGGGCGCGTGCCGGGGCTGATTCCCCTCAAGTACCGGCTCATGGCGGAGTCGCCGTTTGGATATTTTCGCGGTGCGGTTCCGGTGATGGCGGCAGATCTGGCCGTGCTGCCGGCTACGGGACTGGCGGTGCAACTCTGCGGCGATGCCCATGTGCGCAACCTGGGCGCTTATGCCGTGCCGGATGGGCGGCTGGTCTTCGACATCAACGACTTCGACGAGACCATCCGCGGACCGTTCGAGTGGGACCTGAAGCGCATGGCGGCCTCGCTGGTGCTGGCCGGGCGCGAGTCCGGGCACAAGGACGCCACGGCGCGAGGCGCGGCGGAGGCCTGCGCCCAGCGCTACTGCGCGTTGATGCAGACGCTGGCGGAGATGCCAACCATTGAGATGGCCCGCTACCAGGTGCATCGGGTGGGCGCCGCGGAACCGGTGCACGAGGCGCTGAAGAAGGCCGAGCGGGGAACGCCGCAGCACACGATGGAGCAGTTGACCGAGCCTGGAAAACCCGCCCCGGTGGCCGAGCGGCGCTTCAAGCAGATTGAGCCAACGCTGAAGCGCGTGACCGGCGCACAGGCTGCGGCCGTGCTGGCGGCTCTGGCGCCCTACAAGCAGATGCTCGAACCGCAGCGGCAGCATCTGCTCTCGTTCTACCGGCCGGTGGACGTGGCCTTCAAGGTGGTGGGCACGGGATCGGTGGGGCTCAGGGATTATTGCGTCTACTTCGAAGGCAACGGCGCGGCCGATCCGCTGTTTCTGCAGATCAAGGAGGAGCCCGCGTCAGGCTATGCGGCGTGGCTGCCCGATGCCCATCCGCCCGCGCACAACGGCCAGCGGGTGGCCGAGGGCCAGCGCGCCATGCAGATGCAGAGCGATCCGTTTCTGGGCTGGACGCAGATCGCCGGGCGTCAGTACCTGGTGCGGCAACTGAACGACCACAAGGGCTCGATTGAGATTGCCGATCTTGCCGGCAGCGGATTGCAGGCCTACGCCGAGGTCTGCGGCGAACTGCTGGCGCGCGGCCATGCGCGGTCGGGCGACCCTGTGGCGCTCTCAGGTTACCTGGGCGCGGGCGACGGATTCGCAGAGGCCTTGGGTAAATTCGGCTGCATCTACGCCGACCAGACGGAAAAAGACTGGGAAGCCCTGAAGCGGTCGGGCAAGGTGAAGGGCTAGCGCGCGGCGCAGTTGGCCAGCGGACCGGCAGCCAGCCGGCCGTAGGCCTCCAGCACATCCACCGGCAGGTCCACGTGGGGGATGAAGTTCTTTCCTCGCGGGCCGTAGCCGCGCTCGTCGTCGCGGAGACGCTCCACCTCGCCCAGCGCCAATCCGACAAACCGCTCGAAGCTCCATGTCCCGCGGGCATGGTCCGCGGTGAGCTGGAGCGCGCCATCCGGGCCGGCTTCCACTTGCGGGACGAAGACCGCATGGCTGCGGATGCGGCTCTGGACTCCGGCGAGTTCGGCCTGGCGCTGCCAGGTGAGCACGCTGCGGCGCTGCATGGTGGGGTCCTGGATGAGAAGAACGGTGGACTGCGGAACGCCAGCTTCCTTGAGCGCATAAATCGAAAAGCGGGCGTTCTCGCCGCCGTTCGTGGAGCGGCTTTCGACGATGAGCCGGGAGGCGGGCAGGCCGTAACCGCTGCGGGCCACGGCGGCGTACATCTCCGCCTCGGCCATGGAGGCGTGGAGCTGGCCTTGCGCGGCCAGAGGCGCGTAGGCGGAGGCGCAGAGGTTCCGGTAGAGCAGGCTGGTGGCATGGCCGATGCCGCCGGAGAAGACAAGCCGTGCCTGCGGCGCGCGCTGCGCCAACTGGCAGGCTGCGTCCAGCGTGACGATGACCTGGTTGCCGAGCAGCACGATGGCGTCGAGCGTAGAGAGTGCCGCTTCGCTGGGCGTGAAGTCGTCGAGGGCCAGCCATGCGGCGACGGCGTTCAGGTCGGCGGCTTGCTGGCTCGGGCTCTGTGCGTCGCTCATGGGTGCATCGCCATCTTCATCTCGGGGTGGCCGGCGGGATGCATGCCGGAGTAGTGGTAGATGTCGTAGCCGCGCAGCCGCACCGCAAGGAAGTACTCGCGCGTGAGCAGTTTGAGCGTGGCTTCGCGGTTGGGCGTGGGGTCTTCCTTGATCTGCAGGGCGCGTTTGACGATCAGCCAGCGGACTTGCCGCCGGTGGGCCTCGTCGAGGAGTTGCTGGGGCGCGTAGGGGTCCGTGGCCGGGTCAAAGAGCAGAACAGGAAAGCGCGGCGTGCGTCCGGTGGCGAAGTAGAAGGGGTCTTCGCCGGGCAACAGCAGAAGGCTGTCGCCGGGAGGGACGTAGGCCTGCGTGAACTGCACCAGTTCCTCGAAGTTGGCCAGATACGGTCCGGGGAGTGAGAGTCCGGCAAGTTCGGGAAGGGTGGAAGTTGCTGCCGGGCCGCCGGGCAGATCGGCGTAGCTGAGACGCTCTTCGCTGGCGGTATAAAAGCCTCCGCAGACCACGACAGCGAGAACGGCGACCGAGGCCAGCGCAGGGATGAACCAGCGCGGCAGCGGCACGGAGAGCGGCTCGGAACCGGACGGGGCGATGCTGGGCAGCAGCTCGGCCAGTAGATAAAGGAAGAGCGGCCAGAGCGCGTAAGTGGAACCCCAGAGTTGTTGGCTCATCAGCGCGCCGTGAATGGCGGCCAGCGCGGCGAGGGGAAGAAGCGGAGCCAGGCTGAGTTCTGTGCGTCCTTTGCGGAAGAGCGCGACGAGCCGGGCCAGCGCAAGAACGGCGGCGAGGACGAGAACCAGCGGCCACAGGGCCAGCAGGCTGTCTCCGCGCTCGTCGGCGTCGTCGTAGATCAGAAGCGCGGCGAGCGTGTAGACGAATGGAGCAGCCAGCAGCGCAAAGGCGGCGATCCGCGCCCAGAGGGTCTGCGTCCAGGGCTTGCGGGCCAGCGGTCCGCGCAGCAGCGCTAGCGCGGCGACGACCGAGGGCAGCGACCAGTAGAGGAAGGGGTCGGCGTAAACGCCGGCCATTGCGGCCAGGCCGGGCATACGGCGCTGTGCGGCAAAGCCGATGGTCCAGTGGAGGTAGTTGGCGATGCCGGCAGTGAAGTGAAGGACAAGGGCCGCAGCGGCCAGCGTGGCGGCGGCTCCGGCAAGGACGGCGAAGAGCGCGCACGGTTCGGGCATGACCGCGACGGCAGGCCGCAGGCGGACGAGGACGAGCAGCAGAACCACCAGCGCCAGCACTGTCAGTAGAAACGGCAGGCCGATGTTCTGCTTGAAGAAGAGCGGCAGGCACAGCGCGGCTCCGGCGGCTAGTCCTGCGGGAATGCCTGCTCGTTTGTTGCTGCGGGTGAGGCGCTGCAGCAGGAAAAGGGCGAACAGGACGGCGAGGGCGCAGTCGTTGTCGTAGGAGGGGTGGGGGAAGATGCAGTAAATGCCCAGCACGGCGAGCGGGGCGGCGATCAGCAGGGAGAACCACCAGATGGAGGCCACACGGTCGCGCAGACTGCGCAGGATGATGCGCCATGCGAGCACCGATCCCAGGCCGCCGGTGACGGCTGCGTAGAGGGCGTGGTGGAAGAAGACGCGGCCCGTCAGCCGGAGGATGGCCGCCTGGATGAGGAAGGTCAGCGGCGCATGGGCCAGCGGGAAGTCGCGGTAGGGCATCTGGCCCTGGCTGATGCGCGTAGCTGTGTCGAGCACGTAGCTCAGGTCCCAGAGCACGGCGACATGGGCGTTCTGCCACAGGACTGTGGCGGCTGTCAGCAGCAGCAAGGCGGCGGCGGCGAAGGAGTCGCGCAGACGCCAGTCGAGGAGGGCGGGTTGGGCAATGGTGGCTTGGGTCATGGTCCTCTGTGAACTGAACTCACGTTAGCAGAAGAGAGTTGCGCCGGCACTACAATGAAACGGTATGCCGACCCCTGTTCGTTCGCACGCAAAGATCAACCTTGGCCTGGCCATCGGGGCGCCGCGCCCGGATGGGTTCCATGCGCTCTCGACCGTCTACCAGACCCTCGAAGTCCACGACACGGTGACGGTGGCGGCGCGGCCGGCTGCGGCCACCGCGCTGCGGCTCACCTCGAACGACGAACGCGTGCCCTGCGACGGGCGCAACACCGCCTGGAAGATGGCGGAGCTGGCACTGACCGAGCTGGGCGTCATGGCCGAGGTCGAGATTCACATCGAAAAGCGGCTGCCGGTGCAGGGCGGGTTAGGCGCGGGGTCGGCCAACGCCGTGGCGGCGCTGGTGGGGCTGGAGGCGGAGATTCGCAAGTTCCCAGGTCCCCAAATGCGAGGGACCTGGGGCACCCGGGGAGCAGAGTGTTCGTGCGATCCCACCCTTGGCGCAAAAACAGAAGCGCGCCAAGGATGGGGCACCCAGGGTGAGGTGGCAGAGCCGGGCGGCGAAAGGGCGCTCGATAGCCGCTGGTGGCTGGCCAAGCGGCTGGAGATTGCGGCGCGGGTGGGCTCGGATGTGCCGCTGTTTCTGATCGGTGGGGCGATTTTGGGCCTGGATCGCGGGCAGGAGGTGTATCCGCTGCCGGACTTCGAGCCGGTGTGGTGCGTGGTGGCCACGCCGGCGGTTGGAGTCTCAACCCCGCAGGCTTTTCGCGACTGGGATGCGCTCTGCGTACGGGAGGGTTTGACCCAGGAGGCCAGCGCCGGTAAACTAAATGAGTTGAGCCGCGCCTACGCCAGCGCCTTTGCGGGAGCAATCCCGGGAGGCGGGCCGGGAGCAGGCTCCTCCGGTGTCCCTTCCGATGAGTTGAGTGATGGAGGGGACCTGGCCGGGTCCGCAGGGTCCGCGCTTGTCCGCACCGGGATTAGTAGCTGGATCGAGAACGACTTTGAACGCGTCGTGTTCACCCAGCAGCCCTCCCTTGCAGACATCAAGCGACAACTTGCGGCCGCCGGTACACCGGGGGCAGCCCTCCATGCCTCTCTGTCGGGGTCCGGTTCGGCTCTTTTCGGGTTGTACCTGGCCCGCGAAGATGCAGAAGCGGCCCGCGCGCGTTTGCGGGCTTCCGGGGTGGCGAGTTTGTTGACGCGCACTCTGCCCCGCGCCGGTTACTGGCGTGGAATGCTCACGGAAATCGAGGATTGACAGCCGTTCCTTCTGCGAGAGAGACTCGCGAGCGGTTGGAATGTTGGGCGATCGTCTAATGGTAGGACAGTGCCCTTTGGAGGCACTTGTCCAGGTTCGAATCCTGGTCGCCCAGCCAAGTTTTGCACGAAAACCGAAACACAGCCAAAGCCAACCAGCTTGGAGGGAATCGGAGATGGAAGCAGGAACGACGACGGTGACAGCGGAAGAAGCAAAGCCGGAAAACACGCCACAGGCGCAGCAGGCAGCAGCGGGCAAGCCGCCCGTGCAGGCAGCCGTGCCCGCAGTGGCCGCCAACCCGGCTGTTGACCCCAAGGCCAAGCCGGCGCCGGAGCGCAAGCGCACCCGGAATCTGAGCGAGGACAAGCGCTTCAAACTCTTCAGCGGAACGGCAAACCGTCCGCTGACGGAGAAGATCGGCGCGCATATCGGAGTTCCGGTGGGCGAGTCGCGGCTGCAGCGGTTTGCCGATGGCGAGGTCTACTTCCAACTGCTCGAAAACGTGCGCGGCGTGGACGTGTTTGTGGTCCAGCCGACCTGCTACCCGGTTGACCAGCACCTGGTGGAGTTGCTGGTGATGATCGACGCGCTGAAGCGCGCTTCGGCAGCCCGCATCACGGTGGTGGTTCCGTATTACGGCTATGCCCGGCAGGACCGCAAGGACCGCCCGCGCGTGGCCATCAGCGCCAAGCTGGTTGCCGACCTGCTGACCACGGCCGGCGCCGACCGCGCGCTGTTTGTTGACCTGCACGCGGCGCAGATTCAGGGCTTCTTCAATATTCCCGTGGATCACATCTTTGCCAGCCCGGTGCTGGTGAGCTACTTCCGCGAGCGCAACCTGCCCAACCTGACCGTGGTTTCGCCGGACGCGGGCGGCGTGGAGCGCGCGCGCTTCTTTGCTCAGAAGATTGGAGCGCCGCTGGCGATTGTGGACAAGCGGCGCACCGACATCAACGTGACCGAAGTGATGCACGTGATCGGCGACGTGAAAGGCAAGACCTGCCTGATCATCGACGACATCATCGATACGGCCGGCACGCTGGTGAAGACGGTGGATGCTTTGTACGAGAATGGCGCGGAGGCGGTTCATGCCTGCGCCAGCCATGCCGTGCTTTCGGGTCCGGCGATTGAGAGAATTGCTGCTTCGCGGCTGCAGGAACTGGTGGTGACCGACACCATTCCCCTGCGCGAAGCGGCGCAGAAGCTGGAGAAGATCAAGGTGCTGTCGATTGCCGGCCTGCTGGGCACGGCCATCGAGAACATTCACCTGGAGACCAGCGTCAGCACGTTGTTTAGCTAAGAGCAGCTTCTAGCTACTAGCTGCTAGCTTCTAGCTCGCGCAACGGGAGATTGACCTTTGCAATGCTGCGAAGGGGTTGGGAAGCAAGGCGAGGAGCCTGAGAAGAGCCAGATTCCTTGCGCAACAGCAACAAGCAGCCCAAAGCTAGCGGCTAGAAGCTAGTAGCTAAAAGCTGCTTTTCACAAAGGGAGCGGAGCAATTCAGCCTGCGCCGGTAGCTAGCAGCTTGAAGCTAGAGGCTGGAAGCTGTATTTCCGTGCCCGATACCAGAGAAACGAGAGAGCAATGCCTGAAGTAGTCGTAGCCAAGGCCCGTGAGGGCAAGTTCAACAAGAACGCGGCGCGCCGCGTACGCGTAGCGGGCAAGATTCCCGCGGTGATTTATGGACCGGGCAGCGAGCCCGTGGCCATTGAAGTGGACCCCAAGCAGATCTCCCGGATTCTGTTTTCCGAGACGGGCCACAACACGATCTTCGACGTAGAGATTGGCGGCAAGGTTGCGGCCAAGGCCATGATCGTGGACTGGCAGCGCGAGCCGATCAAGGATCAGCTGATCCACATCGACATGAAGCGGATTGCTCTGGACAAGACCCTGCGCGTCAGCGTTCGCGTGAAACTGCTGGGCGTTCCGGTGGGCGTCAAGGCGGAAGGCGGCATCCTGGATCAGGTGCTGCGCGAAGTGGAAGTCGAGTGTCTGCCGACCGATATTCCGAGCCACATCGATGTGGATGTGAGCGAACTGGGCCTGCACGGCGTTCTGCGCATCAGCGATCTGCCCCACTCGGACAAGATCAGCTACATGAACGTGGAAGACGCGACCGTGGCGCACGTTGTCTCGATCCGCGAGGAGGCTGCTCCTGCGGCCGATGCGGTTGCGGCGGCAGCGGGCACAGCCGAGCCGGAAGTGGCCAAGAAGGGCAAGACCGACGCGGATGCGGCGGCCAAGAAGCCCGAGGCGAAGAAGTAGGCTTTGGCGGAAGCAAGCGAGTCCGGACAGCGCCGCGGCCCCTTTTTGGTGGTGGGGCTGGGCAATCCGGGGCCTGAATATCTGTGGACCCCGCACAACGCGGGGTTCATGGCCATCGACCGCATCGCCCAGCAGGAAGGGGTTGTGGTCCAGAACCGGCGCTGCCGGGCCGTTACTGCAACCTGCCGGATGGCAGGGCGCGAAGTGATCCTGGCCAAGCCGGAGACATTCATGAACCTGAGCGGCGCATCGGTGGCCGCTCTGGTGCGGGAATTTGAAGCAGACCCGGCCAGGGACCTGCTCGTGATCTACGACGAGCTGGATTTGACGCTGGGAAGTTTCAAGATCAGGGAACGGGGATCGCCGGCCGGGCACAACGGAGCCCGGAGCATCACCGGGGCTCTGGGCAGCCAGGAGTGGTTGCGGCTGCGGATCGGGGTTGGCCCCGATCTACCGCCCGAGGCCAGGGCGGCTGGAGGCAGAAGGCTGGGCAAGGATTATCTGCTCTCGGCGCTGCGCAAGGCGGATCTGGCCGTGCTGGACGAGGTGCTGGACCGGGTGGCAACAGCCACGCGCCGCATCCTGGAACAGGGACCGGCAGCCGCGATGAACGAGTTTAACCGCCGCGGCGATACGCCGGCGGCGGGGGAATGAAAGCAGGAATCGGGAGTGGGGGAACAACCAAGCACTCCGGCGTTTCTGCAGCAAGAGCAGTGGCCGTTCACGGGAGCGGCAATGGCTGGGGCCGCTGAGGCCTTGGCAGAAAAGGAATGCTGATGTCGCGTTTGTATGAGGTAATGTTCATTGTTCGGCCGGACACGGTCGAAGAGGATATCGACAAGCTGATCGCCGGCTTTACGGCCACCGTTACCAATGGCGGCGGCGTGGTGAAGACGGCCGAGAAGATGGGCCGCCGCAAGCTTGCCTATATGGTGCGCAAGTTCAACGATGGCTTCTATGTGCTGCTGACCGTCGAGGCCGGCGGCCCGGTGATTCTGGAGCTTGAGCGCCGTCTGCGCGTCACCGAGCAGGTGATCAAGTTCATCACGGTGCGCATCGACGAGGAAGAGAAGCGTCTGGCCAAGGTAAAGGCACTGCGCGGCACGCGGCGGAAGCTGAGCGCCGAGCCGGCGGCCGCACCCGCGCCAGTGGCGGCCGCTCCAGTTGCTGCCCCTGCCGCAGCGCCAGCGCCGGTTCCCGCTCCTGAGGCGGTTGCCGCTGTCGAAGTTCCCGCCGAGGCGGAGCAGCCCGCGGTCTAGTGCGTTCAATGCCGCTGTCCGGCGCGTTTGCCGGGGCGGCCAGATCCAGCTTCGCCAGGCAGCCCAAGGCGCTGCCGGCAGAAGCCCAGAGAATGAAGAGGAAACAGTATGTCTGAAGAGACCCAAGCAAAAGCGCCGGAGACCGGCGCAAGCGCAGCACCCCAGGCAGTTTCGAGCGAGCCTGCCGCAGCTCCGGCGCGTGGCCCGCGCCCGGGCGGCCGTCCTGGCGGCGGCCCCGGCGGCCGTGGAAAGTTCTTCCGCCGCAAGAAGGTGTGCAAGTTCTGCACCGAGAAGATCGACGCGATTCCTTACCGCGATGTGCGCCTGTTGCAGGGCTTCGTGGCCGAGCGTGGCAAGATTGTGCCCCGCCGCCTGACCGGCGTCTGCACTACGCACCAGCGGCGGTTGACCCGCGCCATCAAGCAGGCTCGCAATATCGCCCTGCTGCCTTTCGCCACCCGCCACTAGAAAGTGGCCAAGTGGTTAGGTGACTGAGTGGCTCAGTGGAATGATCGCAGCATCCAGCCACTTGGCTGCCTAGTCGCGTAGTCACCTCGCACTTGTCGTAGAACACTGGAGAATTTCTGATGGAAGTCATTCTGAAGGAAGACGTAGAGAACCTGGGCCACCGCGGGGAAGTGGTGAAAGTGGCCGATGGCTACGCCCGTAACTTTCTGCTGCCGAAGAAGATGGCGATGCAGGCGACCGAGGCCAACAAGGCCGTGATCGAGCAGATGAAGTCCGCTGCCGCCCGCCGTTCGGCCACCGAGAAGGCTCAGGCCGAGGAACTGGTGGCCAAGCTGGCGCCGGTCTCGCTGAGCTTTACCCGCAAGTCGGGCGTCGAGGGCCATCTGTTTGGCTCGGTCACGTCGGCCGACATCGCTGCCGATCTGGCTGCCAAGGGCTTCGAGATCGACCGCCGCAAGATCGTGCTCCCCGAGCCGATCAAGACGGTGGGCGAAGTCTCCGTGGCCATCAAGCTGCACCGCGAAGTGACGGCGCAGATCAAGGTGACGGTTGTGGCCGAGGCCGGCGAAGAAGTTGCCGCCGAGGTTGCCGCCGAAGCACCGGCTGCCGAAGCGCCTGCCGCGGAAGCCGCCGCCGAGTAAGCTAGGCACGGTTGACGTACAACGCCGCCTCCCGGTTCATCCGGGGGGCGGACGCGCATCCGAGCCGCCTCAATTGCCGCTCAAAAGTTCAGAGGCTGCCGGGCGCACCATGGCCAACGGCTGCGTGCGGTCCGTCCGCAGAGTGGGCACCGCGGCCAGCAGGCTCTTGGTGTAGGGATGTTGCGGCTGCGTGAGCAACTGGCAACTGGGCCCTTCTTCCACGATCTGCCCCGAGCGCATCACTGCGACTCGGCCGGCCACCTGTCCCACCACCGCCAGATCATGTGAGATGAAAAGCATGGAGAGCCCGTGCTGACGCTGCAGTGTGCCCAGAAGGTCCAGAATCTGCGCCTGTACGGTGACGTCGAGCGCCGTGGTGGGCTCGTCGGCGATCAGCAGCTTCGGCTTGTTGATCAGAGCCATGGCGATCAGAATCCGCTGGCGCTGGCCGCCGGAGAACTGGTGCGGATAGTCGCCGTAGCGGCGGGCGGCGTCGGGAATGGCAACAGACTCCAGGGCTTCGATGGCCTTGCGGCGGGCCTCGCGCCCGGTCCACGAAGCCGCGTGCGCCTGGGCGGCTTCGGCCACCTGCCGGCCGATGGTCATCACAGGATTCAGCGCGGTCATGGGCTCCTGAAAGATCATGGCGATGCGGCTGCCGCGCAGGCTCCGCAACCCGTGGCTGGGCAAGCCCAGCAATTCTTCGCCAAGGAAAGAGATGCTGCCTTCGACGTTGGCCGTGGGCGGGAGCAGGCCGGGAATGGCCAGCGCCGTCGCGCTCTTTCCGGAGCCGGATTCCCCGACCAGTCCGAGCACCTCGCCTTCGTCGATGCGGAGGCTGACGCCGCGCACGGCCTCCGTCAAGCCGAAACGAACGCGGAGGCCGGAGATCTGGAGCAAAGAGTCCATGCATCCATCGTAGGACATGGACGCCGGAACCCGGCGGAGCGTGCGAGCAACTCACCGGCAAAGAAAAATCCATCCGGCGACGGAGGCGCGCCGGATGGAGAGAATCCCTGTACGGGTAGAGCGGAAGGACCGCCTAAAAGTTGAACGATACCTGGAAGTCGATGCTGCGGTTGGAGGCAGCCGAGCCGAAGAAGCCACCGGCAAGCGCCGTGGATTTGCCGAACAGGCTGGAGCCGAGCACGCTGTTCGGAGGGGCCAGGTTCACGTTGTTCAGGACGTTGCGGGCCATTGCCGAAAAGCTCAGCGAATAGCGGCGCGCCGTATCCTGATCCAGCCTGGGTGGTCCGCCGCTGCGGCTCAGGCCGCCGGGTCCAAGGCCGCCTCCACCGGGGCCACCGCCACCGGGTCCACCCGGACCTCCGCCAGGGCCGCCTGGACCACCCGGGCCGCCGCCGGAGAATGCCGCCTGGTTCTTGGCCACTTTGGGCCCGATGCCGATGGACTTGGAGATGCGGGTGTTCAGGCTGAACTGCGCCGGGCCTGTGCCCATGTTGATCGGAATCCGCGCTTCATTCCATGCCGGATTCAAATCGAATGTGCCGTAGCTCGTCGTGACGGTGCTGGTGCTGGCAGAGGTGGCCCAGGCCGGACGGTCGTTGAACTGGTTGTCGCCGTTCAGGTCCTGGCCGAGGGTTATGTTGAAGGGCGAGCCGGAGTCGGCCACCATCATGGGGCTGATGGAGATGCCGAACGGGGCCGTGTAGCTGCCGCCCAGCAGGAAGCGGTTGCGCACGTCGAAGGATGCGCGCCCGTAGTCGGCGCTGGGGTTCGACTGGTTGGTGGGGAAGTAGCCGGCGCCGGAGGTATCGGCGTTGGCAAAGCCAAGGGCGTAGAAGCCGAAGAGCGAAACCTTGCCGGCGCGCAGGTTGTAGTTCAGCATCAGCTGGTTCTGCTTGTAAATGCCGCCCGACTGGTACTGGTAGATGTTTTCGTTGATGCCGTTGGGACGCGTCCCGGCGCCGGTCGCCGCATTGTAGGTCGAGGGCTCGTAAGCGTTGATGTTGTCGCTCAGGAACTCGTGGACGCCGCGCGAGTTGATGTAGGTGGCCGAGAGCGTGAGCACCTTGCCGAACTGGTGCTCGACGCCGATGGCGGCCTGCATGTTGACCGAGGCCTTCAGGTTTGGCGCGAGCGTGTAGATGGTGGGCGCAGAGGTGCTGAGCAGCGCCAACTGCGCGGCTGAGGGCGCGTTCTGGTAGAAGCTCGGATTCTTGATGACGTACTGCTGCTGGGTCACGCCGTTGTGGCGGATGGTCTGCAATACGTAGTTAGAGCTGAAGCGGTCGTAGAACCAGCCGTAGCCGCCGCGGATCACGGTCTTGGAGGGCTTGCCGTTGGCTGCTCCGGGAGCCCACGCGAAGGAGAGCCGCGGAGCCAGGTCGGAGTAGTCGCCGATGCTGCTCTGCGTCTCGTAGCGCAGGCCGTAGCTTAGCGTCAGGTTGGGCTTGAACTTGTAGTCGTCCTGCGCATAGACGCCGACATCCCAGTAGTTCACGTTGGCCGCGGCGTTGCCCGCCGTTACTTCGTATTGGCTGGGAGCGTGCGCAATGTAGTTGGCCATGGACGTGTAGGTGTAAGAGCCGTTGAAGCCCGAGGTCGCATAGCTGGCGTCGCGCGAGGCGCGCAGACGGCCGCCGAAGTTGAAGGCGTGCGCGCCCTTGCTCATCAGGGTGTAGTTCTGTAGTTCGAACTGGTCCTGATTGGTGCGGCTCACGCCGGTGCTGTTGCCGCCGCCGGTAAAGCTGCCGGAGACGCTCACGGTCGGGTCTGTATCCGCAGCCGTCTGGTTGTTGCGGTCGCGGATGTACTGGAAGCGCGTCTCGTTCACCGTGTGGTCGTTGACGATCTGCGAGTCGCTGATCTGCAGTACGTTCTCCTGGTTGCGTACGTCGTAGGCCTGGCTCGGCAGGGAGAGGCCGGAGACGCCGTCGCCCGTGTCCGTCTGCCGGTTGTAGGAGTAGCGCACCGTGAGCGTGTTCTTCTGGCCCAGTTGGAAGTCGAAGCGAGGGCTGAAGTCCAGGCGCGTCTGCGGATTTGCGACGGCCGCCGAATAGTTGGCGGCAGCGCCCGAGCTGTTCAGAACCACCGCGTTGACGATGGCGTTCGACTGGTTGTCGCGGCGGAAGATGTTGGCAAACCACGACGAGGTCTTGGTGATGGGGCCGCCGGCATTGCCCACCATGAAAGTGGAGTAGTAGGAGGGCTCGCTGGTGACGAAGGGGTTCAGAGAGTTGAAGGCCGAGTCGTTGCCGTTCATCATCAGGCTGCCGCGCAGCTTGTCGGTTCCGGGCTTGGTCAGAATCTCAATGCGCCCGTAGCCCAGCTTGTCGTACTGCGCGGAGAAGGGATTCTGGTTGATCCGAATTTCGCGGATGGAGGACTTCGGCGGCAGTTGCCCGCCGGAGAAGCCGTCAATGTAAATCTGCCCGCCGTTGGGGCCGGCGGCGGGCCCGGCCAGGGCGGTCAGCTCGTTCTGCAACTCATCGGGATCGTCGGAGAGCGCATCCAGATCCTTGCCCTTGATGACGATGGCGCTGGCGTTATTGTCGGCGCTCACGTCCAGCCCCGTGGTCTGCGACTCCACCTGCACCTGCTGCACATCCACGGGCAACTGCAGCGTAAGGTTCTTGGTCGTCACTCGGTCGCTGAACACCTGCACGGCGGCGGGATCGAGCGGCGCAAATCCTTCGGCCGTCACCGACACGGTGTAGTGGCCTGGCGGAAGCTGCTCCACGGAGTAAGCGCCGGTGGCCGTGCTGGTAGCCGCGTGGCTCGCGCCGTCCTGGCCGGTGACCGTCACCCGGGCGGAGGGAATCACAGCTCCGCTGGGATCGGCCACCGTGCCATGGAGGCTGCCCGTCTGGGCCATGACGGGCAAGGCAAAGACAAGCGTAAAAAGCAGGAATGTGGACCAGTGGGTCAGCGTGCGGCGAATAGTTATTGACTTCGTCATGGGGGTTCCTCGCAAAACTTCCAATCTCAGGAGACTCCTTTGCCGCCTGCCGTGCGGTCACATTGGGTAAAGCTGTGTAACAGAGTGTCATGCGTCCTGTGACCATTTGTTACACTTCCGCTGCACTGCTTCAGGTGTGAAAGGCGTACGCTAATTTGCAGGAGTTGCCCGGCTGCCAGCCGTCCGGGCGCGGAACACGAGGATGCGGGTGGACGAGATTCTTCTGATCGACGACGACACCGAGCTATGCGCGATGCTCACCGACTACCTGGGCCGCTTCGGCTTCCGGGTTTCTGCCGTGCATCGCGGCGACGCCGGCCTGGCGGCCGCGCTGGAAAAGCCGTGGTCGCTCATCCTGCTGGACGTGATGCTGCCGGGCATGGACGGCTTTGAAGTGCTGCGCCGCATTCGTGCTTCTTCTGCTGTGAGCGTGCTGCTGCTGACCGCGCGCGGCGAAGACGTGGATCGCATTGTCGGTCTGGAGATCGGCGCGGACGACTACCTGCCCAAGCCCTTCAATCCGCGCGAACTGCTGGCGCGCATGAGGGCCATCCTCCGGCGTTCCGCCACGGCTGCCAAGCCAGAGCAGAATGTGCTGCGCGCCGACGGACTGGAACTGAATCGCGGCGCGCGCACCGTGCAATTGAACGGCGTACGGGTAGACCTGACCGACGTTGAATTTGCTTTGCTGGAAGTCCTGCTGGGCTCGCCGGGCAAGGTGGTTTCGCGCGAAGAAATGTCGGAGACCGTGCTGGGCCGCAAGTTCCACCCCTTCGATCGCAGTCTCGACATGCATGTGAGCCGCTTGCGCCGGAAGCTTGTGGAGAGCGGCGGCTCCGAGGATCAGGTAAAGACCATTCGCGGCACGGGCTATCAGCTGGCCGTCAACTTTGAAACCACCGCGGCCGGCGACTGAACGGCAAGGGAGACAAACGTGCGCGGCCTCTTCTTCAAAATCTTCATCCTCTTCTGGATTGCCCAGAGCCTCGTCTTTGTCATCTCCACGGCGCTGATTGTGCGCCACCATTTCGAGAGCCCCGACATCCTGTTTGACACGCTCAACAGCGGACTGCGCACCAATGCGCGCGATGCGGCGGCGGCCTACGAGCAGGGTGGTTGCGCGGCAGTTACGAAGCTGGGCGCAACCATCGGCCAGACCATCGCCCTGACCGATGCAAACGGCGGCGACCTTTGCTGGCCGCAGGGAATGGCCCGGCCTCCGATGATCGCAGCGACCGAACCCCGGCAGGTCGAACGCCATCCCGAGCACCTGCCCGGCTTTCAGATTGGCGATCAATACATCTGGAGCGTCCCGGTCACCGCGGCCAGCGGCGCGCGCTACGTCTTCCTGATGAGCATTCCGCACAAGCCGTGGAAGCCCAGCCTCTTTCACGATCTGCAGCACTTTGCCTCGCCGCAACTGCCGGTTGCCATCGTCGTCTGCGGACTCACTACCTTTGTTTTGGTGCTGCTGATTATGCGGCCTGTGGTGCAACTGCGCCGCGCCGCGCGGGCGCTCTCCACGGGCAAGTTGAACACACGCGTCAAACTGGGCAGCGCGGAGGCCATCTTCTTTGCCGGCGACGAAATCTCGGCGCTGGTCAAGGACTTCAACCACATGGCCGAGCGTCTGGAGCAACTGGTGGCGGCGCAGAAGTTGCTGTTGCGCGACGTGTCGCACGAACTGCGTTCGCCGCTGGCCCGCCTGAGCGTTGCGCTGGAGCTGGCGCGCGAAGACGCGGGCGACGTGATGGCCGCGCATCTGAATCGCATCGAGCGCGAAACGGAGCGGCTCAACCAACTCATCGGCCAGTTGCTCACGCTCTCGTCCATGGAGGCCCTCGAACGGCAGAAGCACTTCCGGCCGTTCAACCTGAACCAACTGATCGAGAAGATGATTCCCGACGCAGAGTTCGAAGCCCGCCAGCGCGAGTGCACCATCGCCTTCCATGCCGAGGCCGAGTGCACTGTCGAGGGCAACGAAGAGCTGCTGTATCGCGCGATTGAGAACGTGGTGCGCAATGCCATTCGTTATTCCGCTTCCGGCACTGAGGTGGAGATTGCTCTGCGCAGCATTGCGGTGCGCAGCGACCAGATGGCGGAGATCGCGGTGAGCGACCGCGGGCCGGGAATCCCAGCCGACCAGTTGGCGGCCATCTTCCGGCCGTTCTATCGCGTGGACGACGCGCGCAGTCCGGACACGGGCGGCTTTGGCGTGGGCTTGGCGATTGCCGAGCGCGCCGTGCGGCTGCATCGCGGCGAACTGAGCGCCGAGAACCGCGAGGGCGGCGGCGCAACCATCCGCCTGCGCATTGCCGTGGCGGCGCAAGAGCCAGCCGGGTAACCGGCGTCCGCGTCCGAAGGGCATCGCAGCGGCCCCGCCCTCGCGCCGCCGCGGGAGCAGACGGCCACGCTTGCCGCGTCGCCTGCCGCGCCGCCTGCCGAAGCGGGGAAATCCTTGACACCGGCCTCTGCGCGGCGAGATAGTTGAAGTAGTTCAGACGCCGTTTCGTGAAGAGTATCCAAGAGAGCGCGAACGGGCGACTCAATGCTGCTGAAGAGATTCGGGCGGGCAATATGCGCGCCGGCGGGTTTCTTGCTCAGGCGGCGGTCGTCTGGTTCTGCCTTTTTTCTTTGCGGTTCCCGTTCCCAAGGGCCTGACGAGTTCCCCCTCCTGAAATCAGCCTGTGCAGCGCGCCTCTTCCGGTCGTTCGTGCCTTCTTTGCGGTCCGATTGCTTTGGCGTCGCTTCCCGGTTTCCTCCGCAGCTTGAGCAATTTCGCTTCCGTGCATGTCTCTCTGGATGCTGCCGCACTGTGCCGGCTGTCCCTGTGAGCCATTGCAACGCTCAAGGAGAGAAGCCATGGAGTCCACGCAGGTTGTCATCATCGGGGGCGGCGCAACAGGCGCCGGTATCCTGTGGGATCTTGCGCGGCGCGGCATCCCCGCGCTGCTGCTGGAGCAGGCGGACATCGCCAACGGAGCCACCGGCCGCTGTCATGGGCTGTTGCACTCCGGGGGCCGCTACGTCGTCAAAGACCAGGAGACCGCGCGCGACTGCCTGGCGGAAAACCGCATCGTCAAAGCTATTGCGCCCAACTGCGTCGAGGATACCGGTGGGCTCTTCGTGCAGCTTCCCGGCGACGATCCGGCCTTCTTCGAGCGCTGGTGGAGTGCCGCGCAGGCCGCTGGGATTCCCAGCCGCCGCCTGAGCGCCGACGAGGCTCGCGCCCTGGAGCCGAATCTTGCCGAAAACATTCTGGGCGCATTCACCTGTCCCGATGCGCACGTGGACGTCTTTCGCCTGGTGCTGGCCAACATTGAAGCCGCCGTGTCGCGCGGCGCGCAATTCCGCAGCTACTGCCAGGTGACCGCCATCGATGCGGCCGGCGGCCGCGTGCGCAGCGTGAGCTACAGGAACACGCGCACCGGCGAAGAGCACACGGTGGCCTGCGAGATGGTGGTGAATGCCGCCGGCGGATGGGCGCAGCGGGTGGCCGCGCTGGCGCAGGTCAGCGTGCCGGTGTGCTGCGACAAGGGCACGCTGCTGGTGCTCAACCACCGCCTGGCGAGCCGCGTGGTTAACCGCTGCCGCGTTCCGGGCGACGCCGACATTCTGGTTCCTGCCGGCCCCGTCTGCCTGCTGGGTACCAGCTCGATGGTTGTGCCCGGCCCGGACGGGCTGACGGCCAGCGGCGAAGAGATACAGTCACTGCTGCAACTAGGCGGGCTCATGGTTCCATCGCTCGCCGAAGCCCGCATTCTGCGCACCTTCAGCGGAGTGCGTGCTCTCTATGCGCCGCCGAGTTCCGCTGCCGGTGGCCGCGGGGCCAGCCGCAGCTTTGCCCTGCTGGACCACGAGGAACTGGACGGCGTGGCCGGCCTGCTTTCCATCGTGGGCGGCAAGCTGACCACGTACCGGCGCATGGCCGAGGCCACGGTCGATTGCATTGCCGCAAAGCTTGGCGTGCAGGTCCCATGCGCAACCCAAACCACACCGCTGCGGCCTGTGCTGAGCCGCGCGGTCCGCCGTCGCGCCGAACGGCTGCTGGCCCGGCCCGTGGTTGACAAGCTTGAGTGCCGCCGCGGAGTTGAGGCTGCCAGCGTGGTCGCGGCCATCGAAGCGCAGCCGGAGTTGGCTGAGCTGGTTTGCGAGTGCGAGATGGTGACCCGCGCCGAGATCGAGTTTGTGCTGGGCAGTGCCGCGCGGCTTCCCGCCGAGACCATTGCCGACGTGGGCCGCCGTACCCGCCTTGGCTTTGGTCCCTGCCAGGGAACCTACTGCGGCTACAAGACGATGCTGGCCGGCTACCAGACGCATCGCTGGAGCAGCGAGCAGGCCGCGCGCGAGTTTACCGACTATCTGGGCGAGCGATGGAAGGGCCAGTCGTTTCTTCACGAAGGCAAGCAACTGGAACAGCTCGACCTGAGCCGCGAGCTGTACGGCGAGGCTCCGTGCGCGGGCGCGGAACGGGAGGCAGCCGATGCAAAGTAACCGATTCGATGCGATCGTGATGGGCGCGGGCCTCTCCGGCCTGACCGCGGCGGCGGTTGCCGCTGCGCAGAGCCGAAGGGTGGCTCTGGTTGCCATCGGCGCAGGCGCGTTTGTTCTGGATGCCGGCTGCGTGAGCGCGAACGAAGCCCGGCAACTCTCCGCGCAACCCGATTTCGAAGACGCAATCGCCTTCATCTGCAAGGCCACTGCCGCCGCCGGATGCGCTCTCGACGCGGACCTGCGTTCACCGCGAAGAATCCCTTCGCTGCTGGGCGGATTTGAGGGCGTGTCGCTGGCGCCGCGCGGCGTTTGGAAGGCTGCCTACAGCGCCGGCGCGCGTACGGCAATCGCGGGCTTTGGCGGCATGAGCGGCTTCGATGCGGAGTTCCTGGCCGAGCGGCTCAACAACCATGCCCGCGCTCACGGACTTGCGCCGGTCTACACGGCGAAGATCGTCGCGCTCCCTTCCGATCTGGGCACACCCCTGACGACGCTGCGCATTGCCAACCGCTTTGACCGCGACGCCGGATTCCGCGCGGCTCTGGCCAGTGCGCTGCGCGAGGCCGCTACGGGCTTTGACCGCGTGCTGCTCCCCAGCGTTCTCGGGCTGCACAGCACCGACGGGCAGCTTGCCGGCTTCGAGCGCGAAGTCGGCTGCGGCCTGGGAGAACTGGCGACACTGCCGCCCTGCATTCCCGGCCTGCGCGTCTACAACCGCTTGCTTGCCGCTCTCCGCGGGCGCGGCGTTGAGGTCTTTGAGGGCTATCCCGCCGATCTGCTGGAGATCGCGGACGGAGTCTGTACCGGCCTGCGCATTGCATCGCCAGGGCGCGGGTTGCTGCTCCATGCGGACGCCGTGGTGCTTGCCACTGAGAGCGGTAGCCGCGCGCTGCTATCTGAGTTCACGGGCTCCTGCGACGAGCGCCAGCATCCGCTGTCGCCGTCCGGCGCGCCTATTGCGCGCAATCTCTTTGCTGCTCTCTTGCCGCAGGCGGCGGAGAGTAAGCCCGATGGACACGCCGGTCAGATTCTTGCCGGTTACCGCGCCGCCGTTTGTGCCTGCGCCGAAAGGGGAGAGTATGCGGCCCGATAACTTTGCAATCGACAACTGCCTGAAGTGTTCGGTGTGCAACGCCGCCTGTCCGGTGTACGCAGTGCATCCGCAGTATCCGGGTCCCAAGCACCTGGGCCCCGAACTGGAACGCCTGCGCCTGGAAGGGCTGGACGCGGACACCGGCTGGGTGGAGTACTGTCTTGGCTGCCATCGCTGCGATCTGGCCTGTCCGCAGCAGGTCGGCGTCTCCGAGATGATTGCGCGCGCCAAGGCGCGGCATCGCAAGCCGCTGGTGCGCGCGCTGCGGGACTGGTGGTTTGCTCGTCCCGGCCTGCTCGGCAAGCTGACCACGATCGTTCCGCCTGTCTCCAACTTCTTTCTGCGCCTGGGTCCCGTGCGCCTCCTGATGTCGAAGCTGATGCGCATCACTCGGCGGCGCATCTTTCCTGCCTACACGCGGCCCACGCTGCGCACCGCGGCTTCCGGAGCGAAGCAGCGCGTGCTGCTGTTTCCCGGCTGCTTCCTTACCTATAACCGGCCCGACCTGGGCCGCAAGACCGTGGAACTGCTGGAACGCAACGGCTTTGCCGTGGAGGTGGCGCAGACCGGCTGCTGCGGCGTGCCCGCAATCGCCAATGGCGACGCGGCTCTGGCGCGCGGGCTTGCGGAGAAAAATCTGGCCGTGATGGCCGAAAACCTCGCCGCCGGCATGAGCGTCGTGACTGCCTGCGCCAGTTGCGGCTACCAGTTGAAGAGCGGCTTTGGCGGCGTGCTGGAGGGCAATCCGCGCCTGGAGCCGCTGGCGCACAGAATCGGCGCACAGACCTACGACATTGCCGAATTCCTGCGGGCACTCTCCGACGCGGGAAAACTGAACACGGGCTTTCACACGGTCAACCGGCAGGTGGCCTACCATGCGCCGTGCCATCTGAGTTCGCAGGGAATTGGCCGCCCATGGGTGCATCTGCTGCGCCAGATTCCCGGCGTTTCCGTCAACGACGTAAACGCCGGCTGCTGCGGCATGTCCGGCACCTACGGCTTCAAAGAGGAAAAGTACCAGGTATCGATGGGCGTCGGGCAGGGGCTCTTTGAAAGCCTCAAAGCGCTGCGCCCGCAGCAGGTGGCCACCGAGTGCGCTACCTGCCAGATGCAGATTGAGCACGGCACGGGCATGCATACCGTGCATCCCATCGAAATCCTTCTGGAAGCCTATAAGGGAAGGCCCAATTGATGCGGAAATAAAGACGGGCGCTCCCTGCCGCAGCCGCTTGAACGCCCGTCGATTCTTAGCAGTGGAGCCGGGGGAAGGCACGCTTTCCCTGCCTGTGCATGGCTTTAGGCTGAAAGCTCTGCAGCCCATGCCGTAGCATCGTTTCATGCGTTCTTTCGTCTCCAGCCTTCTGGCCGCATCGCTCTTTGTAGCCGCACTCGCTCCCGCCCAGCCGCCCAGCGCCGCGCATCTCGACGAGTTGCTGGCCAGCCTCAGCCGCGGCCATCGCGTCGGCCAGGTCGCTGTCTCGCCGGACGGCAAGCGTCTCGCCTGGGTCCAGGGTGGCGAAATCCGTCTTGCTCCCATTGAAGACCTCGCCAGGAGCCGCCGGGTCACTGCTCTCTCGTCCACAGGTACGCTTTGCCGCGAGGGGCAGCTCGCCTGGGCTCCCGACTCTGCGGCTCTCGCCTTCGTCTCTGACTGTGCCTCTCCCGACGCGCAGGACGATCTCTACATCGACCGCCTCGACGGCCGCGCGCCGCGCCGCATCACCAAACTGAGCGGCAATGCGGACTCTCCCGCATTTGCCCCCGACGGCAGATCGATCGCCTTCCTGTACGTTCCCGGGGCCACCCGCCCGGCCGGAGCCCTGGCCGCGATGAGCCTGCCTTCCGGCGTTATCGGCGAGGATGGGATTGAGGTGCAGCGCGTCGCCATCGCCTCTGCCGCCGCACCAGAACCTGCCGCTCCCGCCATCGTTTCGCCCGCCGGTCTGCATGTCTACGAGTTCGACTGGGCCCCCACCTCCAAAGCCCTTGCCTACATCGCCGCCGACCCGCCGGGCGAAAACAACTGGTGGGTGGCCAAACTCTACACCCAGGCTCTCGACGGCGCTCCCACGCCCATCCTTGCCCCGGCCAGCGTCTCCGGAGCTCTCCACGGCCTGCAGATGGCCGTACCCCGGTGGTCGCCCGATGGCAAATCCATCGCCTTCATCGGCGGCCTGATGAGCGACCAGGGCGTTACCGGCGGCGATGTCTGGCTTGTCCCCTCCGCTGGCGGCGATCCCGTCAACCTGACCCCAGGCCGTCCCGCATCCGTCGAATGGATCGCCTGGGACGACAGCCGCAACATCTACCTGAGCGAACTGGCCGGTGGAGACAGCCGCCTTGCGCGCCTCCACCTTTCCGACGACCCTGCCGCCTCCGCGACTTCCAGTTCGACCCTCTTTCACATCCCCGCAACGGTGCGCTCAGGCAGGCTGGAGATGAGCCTTTCGCCCACCGCCGACCGCTCGCTCTTCGTCTTTGGCGCCAGTTCGTTCTCCGCGCCGCCGGAGATCTTCGCTGCTCGCGCCAAACAGCCCGCCTCCACGCCAATCGCGGATGCTGCGCCCATTGTGCAGCTTTCGCACTTCAACCAAGGCCTCCAGCCCGCCTGGGGCAGGGCAGAATCTCTCAACTGGACCAGCGATGGCTTTCACGTTCAAGGCTGGCTCCTGTTGCCCAAGGACTACGACCCAGCCCAAAAATACCCCATGATCGTCGAAGTCCACGGCGGTCCGTCCGCGAGCGAGACGCCCCGCTGGGGCGGCGCATATGCCCTCAGCCCCGCGGCATTTTCCGCCCTCGGCTACTTCGTCCTGATGCCCAATCCCCGTGGCTCCTTTGGCCAGGGCGAGGCCTTTACCCAGGCCAATCGCAAGGACTTCGGCTACGGCGACCTCCGCGACATCCTCGCCGGCGTCGATGCCGTTACAGCCAAATATCCGGTCGATCCCCACCGCGTCGGCCTTACGGGCTGGAGCTACGGCGGATTTATGACCATGTTCGCCATCACCCAGACCCACCGCTTCCGGGCCGCCGTGGCCGGAGCAGGCATCTCCGACTGGCTCAGCTACTACGGCGAGAACTCCATCGACCAGTGGATGATCCCTTTCTTCGGAGCATCGGTTTACGACGACCCCGCTGCCTACGCCAAAAGCTCGGCGATCACCTTCATCAAGCAGGCATCCACGCCCACTCTGGTTGTGGTGGGCGACCGGGACGGCGAGTGCCCGGCCCCGCAGTCGTTCGAGTTCTGGCATGCCCTCCGCGACCTCCACGTCCCTTCGCGCCTCGTGGTTTACCCGAATGAGGGGCATGGATTTTCCGATCCGGCCCACGCCCGCGACGTTCTGGAGCGCGCGATCGACTGGTTTGCCCGCTACATGCCGCCTGCTCCGTAGGCGCGGGTTGCTTTCCATCCCTGCTGGCGGGCGTCTATTACAGGTGGATTGCGCCGCTCTGGTGGCTGCCCCGCAGGCTGCCACAGGCCGGGTCGTCCTGTTACACTTTTTCCTTGGAGTCTTTTCAGGGGATACCCTTGCTCCGCGGCTATTGTTCTCTGCCGCCGCCGGGCGATCTCCGGTGTGCAGTTTCTCCCGCCACGCGCCACGGTTGTGGCTCCTGGCCGGGTCGTTTCAACTCATTATTTCCGACGGTTTGCTTGAGACCGTTCCGCGGCTCGAAAAAGCGGGGCGGGGAGGATTCATGCGGCGGTTTTTGACGCTTGTTAGTTTGCTGTGCCTGGCCCTTCCTGCCGGCATCACTTTCTCCGGATGCACGCGCAACCCGGGTGCCAACTATTGCAACGGTCTGGGTTACGGCCTGAAGGTGGACGATATCTCTTCCATCACGCTGCAGCCGCAAACCTCCGGCATCTCGCTGGCCTTCGGCCAGACCCAGCAGATATCCGCGCCCTCTGCGAACACCTGCAAGGGCGCAGGCGCCAGCGCCAGCAAGTACACCTATGGCACCACCAATAGCTCGCTGGTGGATATCTCGCCCAGCGGCCTGATCTGCGCCGGCACGTGGAATCGCAACTCCGGCGGTGGCATCGCGGACTACACTACCTGCAACAAGCCCAATCCGCTGCCAACCACGAACGGACAGCCCTACGCCATTGCCTACATCACGGCGTCGGCCGACTCGGTGACCTCGAACCCGGTCGAGGTTTACGTGCACGCCCAGGTCACATCCATATCTCTGGTCGGTTCGCAGCAATGCTATTCGCAGACGGCTACCGCGCAGCTTGACTCCCAGGCCTGCTACTCCAACAACGGCACACAGGCGCTGTTCTGCGCGCCCGCCGGCCTCAGTTCCTCGCAGTACGCGTGCCCGCTTCCTGCCGGCGTGACCTCCGTGCCTACCTGCTCGGCGTCGTTGGGCGCCTTTACCTATTCGGTGGGCAACTCCACGGTCGGGTCGATTGACTCCAATACCAACAAAATCACGGCGCTGCTCCCCGGTACGACGGCTATCAACGCCTCGGTCGCCGGCTCCGGCTCTTCGGCCGGCTACTTCTCGGTTTGCCCGCCCAAGTCCATTACTCTGCAGACCGCTTCCGGAACAACTTCGGCCACAATTACCCAGGGCGTTAGCCAGACGCTGACCTCTACCGTGACTGACACCAACGGGAACTCCATCACGGGCCTCTCGCTGGACTACCAGTCCACCAATCCCATCGATATCAGCGTCTCCGCGGGTACCGTCTCGGCCTTGCATCCCGGCGTTGCCACCATCTACGCCACCTGCCAGCCCTCCACCTGCAATCCGTCGCCGCTCAATGAGCTTGGCCTTTACGCCACCGGGCTGTCCACTTCCTCCAACCCGGTCACGGTCACCACTCCGGGAACCACCAGCGACTACGTCTGGTTCGGCGCTCCCGGCAAGTCGCAGACCTTTGTCTCGATCAACCTGCTCACCGGGACCACGGGCTCGACCGTCAAGCTGCCCTACGTCCCCAACTCGATGCTCATGGACCGGACCGGCAACAGCATCTATTTCGGTTCATCGCACGAACTCATGATCTACAGCACCACGAACAACAGCCTCTCCAAGCAGGACCCCAATGTTCCCGGCGTGGTCGTTGCCATCTCGCCCGACAACTCGCAGGCGCTCATCAACGACCCGGCCCGGCAGATCATCTATCTCTACAACACATCCTCGGGCACCTCGTCCACATTTAACGGCCTGGTAGCCGCTGCGGCCTGGACCGCCGATGCCAAGACGATGTATGCGGTGGACAGCGCCACGCTGAACACCGGCGGCGTCACGGGCCACACCAATACTCTCTACGTCTACAGCATAAACACCGGCTGGAGCACCTACGACCTGACGGCAACCGGCGGCGCATGGGGAGTTGCTCCCACCATCCCCGGCATCGGCGCGTACCTTGCCGGTCCTTACACCCAGGCGCGCGCCTGGTGCCCGGCTGGCTCGGTCGGCAGTTCGGCCAACCTGGTTCTCTATCCGCAGGCTGACCTCCAGACCGTACAGACCGACGCCATCACTGCGACGACCGACGGCAACCACATCCTGGGAGCTACACAGACCGGCGGCGGCATCACCCTCACCGACATCGGCCTCACCATCCCATCGCAGACTGTCGGCTCCATCAAGAATGTCCCGGCCGCATGCCCCTACACCTCCACCGGCTCCGGCTCCTCGCAGGTGCAGACGCTCTCCGGCCTCACCTTCTCCAGCAGTCTGGTGCAGAGCGCGCTCACCGGCATCAACCCCACGTCGGTCAATCAGATTGTCGCCGCGCCGGTCAACGACCTGGCCTTCATCACCTACTCGGCCTCGTCGTCCAATACAGGCGCCAAGCTCCCCTACTACATCCCGGGAGCCAAGGGCACACTGGGTTCGATCGGTTACGTCACGCTTGCCGGCAACTCCGCGATCTCCGCTCCTCTGGCCGGCGCGTTCAGCCCCGACAACTCTCTGTTCTTTGTCTCCACGGCGGGCGACAACCTGATCCACTTTATCTCCATCCCCGCGACAGTGAGCGCTTCCAATCCGCCCACCGACTCCCAGCAACTGGCTCCGGGCTTGCCTGCCTGCAGCGCCGCAACGGATTCAGGCTGCACATACACCGGCACAGGAACCGTCGTCCCGGCTACGGTGATTACCGTGATCCCGCGCGCCACCACCTAAACCGAGACGAGCAGACAACACAACAAGTGAAGGCCGGCTCTCAAGCCGGCCTTTTACTTTCCTGGCGCGCCCCATTGCTCCTCGCGCTCTACCCATTCGGCGGTCTTGTCGCAGGATGGGCGGGAAACCATGAACATGGGCACGCCCTTCTGTTATTCCCTCTTCCCCATTTTCCCGTGCCCGCCTTCCCCCGCCTCAGCACGATAAAATCAAACCATGATCAAGGGAATTTCCTTCCTCCGTCCAGCCGGCAGCCCACAGGCCTATGAGCGCCTGTCGAGCTTCCTGGCCGCGCTGGGCTTTGCTCCCGGCAAGGGATGGCTCGAAGAAGCCAGCCGCGGCGCGTCGTTCCTCGCGCCCCTCGGGAACCTCGAATTTGTCGACGGGCAGTTTCCCGCGACCGCCGACATCCTGGTTGAAGTTACGGCGCTGGATGCCGTGCATCAGGCCGCGGCCGCATGGCTCCGCGCCCAGGGTGGAGACGAGGCAGTTGCGCGCCTTTCCGCTATTGCTCCCACCCACTGGAAGTCCGACATGTTCACTGTCGAGCCCGAACCCGGTTTCTCGTTTTCCTTCTGGGCATGGACCGACCCGGTGAAGGGCAAGGCTGTTGCTCTGGAAGGCGACCTCTCGGCCGAGGGGATGAAGTTCGCCATTGTCGCCGCTCGCTGGAACGCCGTGATTACGGATCGCCTCCTCGACGGCGCGCTTGACGCGCTGCTCCGCTCCGGCGCTGCACGCGCCGACATCCAGGTGGTGCGCGTACCCGGCGCATGGGAGATTCCCTCCGCCGCCCGCACCCTTGCCAACGCTGGACAAGTGGATGCGGTCATCACGCTCGGCTGTCTGCTGCGCGGCGAAACCGCCCACTACGAGGCCATCTACAACGAGGTCTCCCGCGGCATCGGCCAGTCGCAGCAGGAAACGGGCATTCCGCACAGCTTTGGCGTCCTTACCTGCGAAACCCTCGAACAGGCACTGAACCGCGCCGGCATCAAGGCCGGCAACAAGGGCTTTGAGGCGGCAGCCGCGGCCATTGAGATGGTTTCGCTTACCCGCAAGCTCCGGCACGGCGCAGCATCCGGCAAGCCGGGTACAACTGGCGTGGAAGGCGGTAATGCTTGAACTCAGGACCTCGCCGCAAATCCCGTGAACTGGCCATGCAGATGCTCTTCCAGGCCGACCTTGGACGCCAGTCTCCCGACCAGGTGCGCGCCACTTTCTGGAAGGCCGCAGACGAGGTCGAGCCCGAAGTCCGCGGCTTTGCCGAAGACCTTTTTCGGGCCTCCATCGCCAACCAGGAAAAGATCGACGAGTTGCTCGTTGCCAACTCCAAGCACTGGAAGCTGGAGCGCATGCCCGCCGTGGACCGCAACCTGCTTCGCATGGCTGTCGGCGAGATGATTGCCTACCGCGGCACGCCATTTCCCATTGTCATCAACGAGGCCCTGGAGATTGCCCGGCGCTTCTGCGCCCCCGAATCCATCAACTTCCTCAACGGCATGCTGGACGCCATCGGCCGCTCCCTCATCGAAAAGTAACTGCTTCCGCGCCGATCACCGGTGTCCCATCCATTTCGAGGGCATTTCGCGAAATGGATGGGAATCCTGTGCTCAATTCAGGGCCGGATCAATCCCGCGCCTGCTCACTGCGTTCAACGGGACACAGCCCCTCTGTTCTGCTCTGCGCGCGCCATCTCCAGCGGGTGTATGCTCGGAGTAGCAGCCGTTTTTCCCTTCCTCGCCTCCGGCACTCCAGCCTTCGCTCCAGACGAGCCTGATTCCAGTACGCAACCGAACGCTTGTACGGCGATGCGTTCGCGCAAGCAAATGCGATTCGATGTGCGGCGTTGCAACTCGCCGGGGTTTGGATGCATATCGGCATCCGGCCGGAAGCTGACTCACCCGGCAGACTCCGTTGCTCAACGCCTGCTGACGGCAGCAACAATTGGACCGATGGAAGCCCGTCCATCTGGAATGTGCCGCCGGACAGCAATGCATGGAAAGCAGTTCGCGCTCCACATGGCCATTGTCAATCGCTCCAGAGCCAATGAGTTTCCCCACCGATTCCCCAACATTTTGCAGAGAGCGTGAGCAGGCCGCAATCGCAAGCGAAAGCAGGACAGGATGTCGTTTTTCGAGAGGACTACTTCCGGGAAGTTTGCCGAAAGTCCCATCGCGGAGGCATCGACTCCCGCAGCTCTGAAGGTCTGCAGTCTGCCGTTGCCGACGCGCATCGCATTCATCGGCAACTACTCGCCGCGTGAATGCGGCCTCGCGACCTTCACCACCGATTTGTGCGCCGCCCTGGCAAAGGAGTACGGCGAGGGACGATTGTTTGCGATTCCGGTCAACGATCCCGATTCCAGTTACGAGTATCCGGAGCAAGTGCGTCTGGAGATAACGCAAGAAGACGTAACTTCGTATGAGCGCGCAGCCGATTTCCTCAACTTCAACGGCAACGATCTCGTCTGCCTGCAGCACGAATACGGCATCTATGGCGGTACAGCGGGGTGTTACATTCTGGCTCTCCTGCGCCGGCTGAAGATGCCGCTCGTCACCACCTTGCATACGGTGCTGCGCGAGCCCAGCCCGGACCAGCGGAGCGTTCTCGAAGAGATTGCGCAAATCTCCGACCGCATGGTCGTGATGAGCGAACTGGCCGCGCAGATGCTGCGCGAAGTGTATGGCGTTCCACCGGGAAAGATCGATGTGATCCCTCATGGCGTACCCGATCTACCCTTCATGGACCCCAACTACTTCAAGGACAAGTTCGGCACGGAAGGCAAGTCGGTTTTGCTTACCTTCGGCCTGCTCTCTCCCAACAAGGGCATTGAGAACGTCATTCGCGCCCTGCCCGCAATTCTGGAGCGGCTTCCGAACGTCGTCTATATCGTCTCCGGCGTTACCCATCCGCACATCCGCAAGCGCGAAGGCGAGCGCTATCGTGAATCCCTGCTGGCGCTGGCGCAGGAGCTTGGCGTTTCTTCGCACCTCATCCTGAACAACCGGTTTGTGAGCGCGGAAGAACTGGTGGAACACGTCGGCGCGGCGGACATTTACATCACGCCGTATCAGCAGGAAGCTCAGGTTGTATCGGGAACACTGGCGATTGCTCTGGGCGCGGGCAAGGCCATCGTTTCGACTCCTTACTGGCACGCCAAGGAGTTGCTGGCCGGGAGACGCGGCGTCATTGTTCCCTTTGAGCGTCCCGATGCCATCGCCGCGGCGGTGATTGCGCTACTGGAGAATGACGCGGAACGCCATGCCATGCGCAAGCGCGCGTACCTCTATTCGCGTGGAACCATCTGGCCCAAGACCGCGCGCGACTACATGGCCAGCTTTCAGCGCGCGCGCTTTGAGCGCACACTGCAACCCAGGGCGGCGCAACTGGACGATGCCGTTCACGGTGTGGCTGACGGCACGGAGCCACTGCCGAAGATGAACCTCGGACACCTGCTGGCCATGACCGACGATACGGGAATCTTGCAGCACGCCATCTTCTCCCTGCCCAACACCCGCGAGGGTTACACAACCGACGACAATGCGCGCGCTCTCATCGTGTCCACGCAGTTGGATGAAAGCTCCGCAGACACGGGCCTAACGCTTCCGCCAAATCTCTCGCACCGTTATCTGGCTTTCCTCTGGCTCGCATTCAACGGCGATACCGGGCGCTTCCGGAATTTTCTCGGCTACGACAGAAGATGGCTGGAAGACATGGGCTCGGAAGATAGCCACGGACGCGCGCTGTGGGCCGTCGGATCGGTCCTGGGCGGCTCGCGGAACGCGGGCCTGCGCGGTGCGGCGGGCAGGCTCTTTGAGGCTGCGGCGCCTGCCACTCTCGGTTTCAGCAGTCCGCGCGCATGGGCCTTCAGCGTGCTTGGAATGCAGGCCTATCTGGACTGGTTCCCCGGCGACAGAGCCATCCAGGGTATGCGCAATACGCTCGCCAATCGGCTGCTCGACATCTACGAGCGCAGCCAGTCGGAGACATGGCACTGGTTTGAGAAGAGCCTTGCCTACTCCAATGCGCGCTTGCCGCAGGCGCTGCTGCTGGCAGGCCATCGCAGTGGCAACCGGAGGATGACCGAAGCCGGATTCGAGGCTTTGGAATGGCTTGTTGCGGCGCAGCATCGCGGCGACCGGGAAACCTTTGTTCCCATCGGTTCCAATGGCTTCTATGCCGAGGGCGCCGAGAAAGCCCGTTTCGACCAGCAGCCGGTGGAGGCCTGCGCCACCATTGCGGCTTGCATGGAGGCCTATCGTCTTTCCCACGCCGCCAAATGGCGGGAAGAAGCTGGCCGCATTTTTCGCTGGTTCCTTGGCAAGAACGACTTGCAAGTGCCACTCTACGATGCCCTTACGGGTGGATGCCGCGACGGCTTGCATCCGGATCGCGTGAATGAGAATCAGGGTGCGGAATCGACCCTTTCGTTCCTCATGGCCCTGCTCGACATGCAGGCAGCCCAGGTGGCAGACGTAATTGAACCGCATCAGGAAATGAGCATCACTCCTTGAATTCGAATCTTTCCCCATCGTCGCCGCAGGTTCCCGCCGCTGCCACACCCTTTGAGCAACGGCCTTGCGCCGACGCGCCCTTGTTCACACGCTATTCCGGCAATCCGATTCTGAGCCGCGAACTCTGGCCTTATCCAATCAATAGCGTCTTCAATGCGGGCGTTGTGCGGTTGGCGGATGGCGACACGCTTCTGCTTTGCCGCGTGGAAGACCGCAGCGGCCTTTCGCATCTTTGCGCCGCGCGTTCCAGCAACGGCATTGACGGATGGCGCATCGACACTGCGCCTACGCTGGCTGCAAGCCCGCGCGAATTCCCCGAAGAAATCTGGGGACTTGAAGATCCGCGCATCACCTATGTGCCTGAACTGGATCAATACGCTGTGGCCTACACCTCCTTCGCGCGGGGCGGTCCGGGCGTTTCGCTGGCTCTGACCAAAGACTTCAAGAGCTTCGAACGCTTCGGCGTCATCATGCCGCCGGAAGACAAGGATGCGGCCCTGTTGCCCCGGAGGGTAGGCGGCAACTGGGCGATGATTCATCGTCCGGTGACGACGCTCGGCGCGCATATGTGGATCTCCTACTCGCCCGACCTGCGCCATTGGGGAAGTCACAAGATTATTCTGGAAGCGCGGCGCGGCGGCTGGTGGGACGCAAACAAGATCGGGCTCTGCTCTCCGCCGATTGAAACCGCCAAAGGCTGGTTGACCATCTATCATGGCGTGCGCCAGACCGCGTCCGGCAGCATCTATCGCCTCGGACTCGCTCTCTTCGACCTTGAGAGCCCGGAGATTTGTCTGCAACGAGGAGACTCGTGGATGTTCGGTCCGGAAGCTTCCTACGAGCGGAACGGAGACGTTAAAGATGTGGTCTTTCCCTGCGGCCAGACCATCGGCGCCGACGGAGACGCCATCAACCTGTATTACGGCGCAGCCGACTCGTGCATCGCTTTGGCCACGGGCAGCATTCGCCGCTCGCTTGCCTGGCTCGACGCGAATTCGAGTCAGGACGAAGCGCACGTCCGCGCTGGCAAATAACACAAAGGAGCGATCGGAATGAAGGGAACAAACTCGATCTGGCCGCAATGGGCGCCGCGTGTGCTTTGGATGCGGCGCGTGTGTCCCTGCTGCAACTCGGTCGAGTTCAAGCAGGCGGAGGCGCATCCCTTCGATGGCGTTCTCCGCTTGTTTGCGCTGCGCCCCGTCCGTTGCAAGTTCTGTTGGCGCCGCTTCTATTGGATTACCTTGAACGACAGGTATGCGTCGTAAGCGCCAATCTGCTTGAGCCGGGCATCCCCGCTCCGGACGATAAGGACGAGGAGAAAGCCGGCCCATGACGTGCCCGTCCCTTCACCCTGCCGTTTGACTCAGCCAGCCTCGCCCACTAGCTTGGAAGTGAGCAGCAGCGCGGTTCCAGCCGCCGCTCTTTCCCAAGGGAGGTTGCATGACAGGCAGCCAGTTTTGCCGGTCCCGTTCTTGCGGGCTCCAGCCGCAGCGCTTGCGGTCCGCGCTCTTCGCGCTCGTTCTCTCTCTGGCGCTTGCGCCGGCCTTCACCGCCGCACAGAGTCAGGATCTGAAGAGCCCCGTCCTGACGGGGTTTGAGCAGCGCATCGTCACCAAGGTTCTGCCCAACGGCCTCACGCTCATCGTCTGCGAACGGCCGGACGCGCCTGTCTTCAGCTATTCCACCTTCATTGACGCCGGCGACGTCAACGATCCCAGCGGCCAAAGCGGTCTTGCTCACATGTTCGAGCACCTCGCTTTCAAGGGCACCAGCCAGATCGGCACCAAAGACTACGAAGCAGAGAAGGTTGCCCTGGCAAAGGTCGAGGCCGCCAACGACGCCTACGAGGCCGAGTACCTGAAGCCCGTCGGCCGCGATCCGGAGAAGCTCAAGGTTCTCTATCGGGCCTTTGTAGACGCCCAGGCCGAAGCGCACAAGCTCGTCGTCCCCAACCAGTTCACCGACGTCGCCGAGCGGAACGGCGCCGCTGGCCTCAACGCGCAGACCGGTCTCGACGAAACCCAATACTTCTGGTCCATGCCGGAAAACCGTCTTGAGCTCTGGGCATGGCTTGAGAGTTCCCGCCTCGCCGACACCGTTCCCCGCGAATTCTATAAAGAGCGCGACGTCGTCATCGAAGAGCGCCGCATGAGGACCGACTCGAACCCCATCGGCCGCCTCGTCGAGCAGTTCCTTGCCACCGCCTACGTAGCCCATCCCTACGGCCGTAGCTCCATTGGCTGGCCCAGCGAGGTGAGCCAGATTACGGCTACCGAGGCCATGGACTTCCACAAGAAGTATTACGTCGGCTCCAATATCGTGGTCGCCGTCGTCGGCGACGTGAAGGCAGCCGAAGTCCTGCCCATGCTGGAGAAGTACTTCGGCCGCGTTCCCGGCGGTCCCAAGCCGGAGGAGATGACCACCGTCGAGCCGCGCCAGTTTGCCGAGAAGTCCGTGGTCATCCGCGAGCAGACCCAGCCCTTCTACCTCGAGGGCTACCACCGGCCCGACTACCGCGACCCCGACGACGCCGTCTACGACGCCATCGGCGACATCCTCTCCAATGGCCGCGTCTCCCGCCTTTATCGCTCGCTGGTGCGCGACCAGCAGATTGCCGCCGTCGCCGAGGGCTTCAGCCCGTTCCCAGGCGACAAGTATCCCGGCCTCTTCGCTTTTTACGCTATTCCGCTTCCGGGCCACACGCCGGCAGAGATGCGCGACGCCATCCACAAGGAGATCGACAGGCTCAAGTCCGCCGACGTTACGGACGCCGAGTTGCAGATGTTCAAGACGCGCACCCGCGCCGACCTGCTGCGCGGCCTGGCCGACAACCAGGGCCTGGCCAACTCGCTCTCCCAGTACCAGACCCGCTACGGCGACTGGCGCGAGCTCTTCCGGCAACTGGACCGCGTTGACAAGGTCACCAAGGCAGACATCCGCCGCGTCGCCAACAAGGTCTTTGTCGACTCCAACCGCACCAGCGCGGAGATCGATACCGAATCCAAGCCCGCAGCCGGCCCGAACGCTCCGGCGCAGAAGCAGGGAGGTGCGCAGTGACGAACAGGGAACAGGGCACAGTGGTCAGTGGTCAGAGGGGCTTCCGAGCAGGCGCTGCTTTTGACGCTTTTGGATCGGGCGAAGGTTCGCGTCAGGGCACGACTTCAGTCGTGCCGCAAACAGTCGGAAATCAAGATTGGGCTTTAGCCCCTGCGGGAGCGTATGGCTCCGTGGTTGGTGCGGGTTCTCCTCAGGGGCTGAAGTCCGCCTCCTTTTGGGGTGCTGTTGTGGCACGACTGAAGTCGTGCCCTGACACGGTCCTCCACGTCGCGGGTGCGCTTGTCCTGACCTTTCTGGTTTCTTCCCATCTCGGCGCCCAGCAGGCCAAGCCCTGGGAGCAGATTCCCATTCCCAGGCTCCACGACTTCAACCCGCATCAGCCGCAGCGGATCGAGCTAAAAAACGGCATCGTGATCTTCCTCCAGGAAGACCACGAGCTGCCGTTTGTCTCTGGCTCCGTGATGATTCCCGGCGGCTCCCGCGACGAAGACCCCGCCAAGACCGGCCTCGTCAGTCTCTACGGGCAAACATGGCGCACCAGCGGCACTGCGAAGATGAGCGGCGACGCACTCGACGACCTGCTGGAAGCCAAGGCGGCGCACATTGAGACGGGCGGCGACCTCGATTCCACCGCCGTCTCCTGGGATTCGCTCAAGGGGGACGCCGATCAGGTCTTCTCGCTGGCCATGGACCTGCTCTTCCACCCCAAGTTCAGCGCTGAGAAGCTCGACCTCGCCAAGCAGCAGGAGGCTACCGGCATTGTTCGCCGCAACGACGACGAAGCTGGCATCGCCACGCGCGAGGCCGGCCGGCTAGTCTACGGCGCCGATAGCCCCTACGCGCGCCAGCCGGAACTGGCCACCATCGGCGCGGTCAAGCTCGCCGACCTGGAGGCATGGCACGACCGTACCCTCAAGGGCAAGCTCATCGTCGGCATCTGCGGCGACTTCGACGCGGCGGCCATGGAAGCCAAGGTGCGCGCAGTCTTTGACGCACTGCCGAAAACGCAGCCCACGCCCGCCCGCCACGACGTCTTTGCCGGCCCCAAACCCGGCGTCTACTTCATCGACAAGGAAGACGTGAACCAGTCCAACGTGGAGATCGTCGGCCTCGGCACCGACCGCCACAATCCGGAGTTTCCCACGCTTGCCGTGATGAACGAGATCCTCGGCGGCGGATTCGCCAGCCGTCTCTTCCAGAAGGTGCGCACCGAGTTGGGGCTCGCGTACGCGGTGGGCGGCGGGTATGGCGCCAGCTACGACCATGTGGGTGTCTTTCGCGCCGAAGTGCTCACCAAGAGCCCGTCCACGGTGGATGCCACCAGGGCTACGCTGGCCGAGATCGACGGGCTCAACGCGAGGCCCTTCACCGAGGAAGAGCTGAAGCGCGCCAAGGACAACATCCTGAACTCCTTCCTCTTCCGCTATGACACCCGCGAGAAGGTGCTGGCGGAGCGCGAGCGGCTGGAGTTCTACGGCTACCCGGCCAACTACCTTGAAACCTACAAGGCCGGTCTCGAAAAGGTAACGGTCGCCGACTTGACCGCGGCCGCGAAGAAGTACATCCATCCGGAAAAGCTGGCGATCCTGGTGGTGGGCAACGGCCCCGAGATCAAGCCCGCTCTGGACGAGCTAAAGCTTGGCCCGGTGCATCCCATCGACATCGCCATTCCCATGCCGAAGGGCGCACCCGGCCCAGCCGGTCCCGGCCTCTGAGGACCGGACAACAATTCCATGCGGTTGCCAAACAACACATACAGGAGTCAGCGAAATGAGCACGAAGACAGTAGCGGAGATCGTAGAGGAAGATGCAATCGAGCGTGACGAAGCGGCAGCGCGGTTGATCGGTTCGGGAGTGATCGTCTATTTGCCCGAGACCTGCGTGATCGACCCCGGGGTTGAAGTAGCCGCCGGCACGGTCATCGAGCCCTTCGTGCAGCTTCTGGGCCAGACGCGCATCGGCGCCAACTGCCGCATCCGCTCCTTCTCCGTGATTGAGAACTGCACTCTGGCCGATGGCGTGCTCGTCCGCCAGAGCTGCGTTCTGGAAGACAGTTCCATCGCCACAGGCGCAACCATCGGCCCCTTCGCCCACGTGCGTCCCGGCTGCGAGATCGGCGAAGACGTCCACATCGGCAACTTTGTCGAGACCAAGAAGGCCAAGCTCCACAAGGGAGTCAAGGCCGGCCACCTCACCTACCTGGGCGACGCCGAGATCGGCGCGGAAACCAATATCGGCGCCGGAGTCATTACTTGCAACTACGACGGCGTCCACAAGAACCGCACGGTTGTCGGCAGCAATGCCTTCATCGGCAGCGACTCCACGCTCGTTGCTCCGGTCAGCGTGGGCGAAGGCGCTTACGTCGGTGCAGGATCGTGCATCACCAAGGATGTTCCTTCCGACGCGTTAGCCGTGGCCCGCAGCCGCCAGTTTGTGAAGGAAGGCTGGGCCAGCGCCCGCCGCGCAACCCAAAAGAAGACGCCGAAGAAGTAGATGGAACCTGCTGCTCGGCCCGGTATCGTATCGTCCGCATCCCGGCGGCTTCAAGCGTCCGGGACCGCGGCTGGCGGCCGCCAGGCAATGGGAATCACGATTTTTCGGATTCGAGGCAGCGCGTAGCTCCGAATCCTGCATCACAGCAAGAGTATGAGGGATGCGTTTGCCGTTTGAACGCGGGTCAGCGGGCGCAGGTTCAGATCGTTCATGCGGGTGATACTCCCGGTTGGTATTGCGAAGCATGAAGTACCGGCGAGGAGTTTCCGAGCCGGAAAGCGTTCGGGACCGTCTCTGCCCTTTGCGTCCGAAGCACGCTTCGGAATGCCTGTGACAAGCTTCGCCCCGCGCAAGCCAGGCGAATCGCGCAAGTGAAGTAGTTTCCAAGATGGGCGCGAATAGACGCCACAAACGGCAGAAGAGCCTAAGAGCAAAAACCGGAGTAAGCGCGCTCTTGCGGAGGGCCTCTCAAGCGGATTTATTTTGGGGAGAAAGCCACCGGAGTGCATTGCCCCTGGGGATAGCCATTCCGATTTTGCTTTACCCTATCGATTTACCGCTTCGAAGTAGCATAGGATTGATCTGTTCTTGCACGCGTTTGACCGAATGCGCTCGACAGTAGAGATTGTTGGGCAGGGGCTCCCGGATTGGCTGAGCGACAGGGGAGAACGATGGAGATTGGTGTGGGACGCAACCTCGCGGCAGGAGAATCGGCGCCGCCCCCAAGGCCGGTGCAACACGCCGCTGCAGCGCTCGAACCGCGTCCGTCAAGAAGCGGGCTCAGGATTCTTATCGTTGACGATGAGCCGCAGATTCGCGTTCTGCTGGGATCGACTCTTGAGAAGCAGGGTTACATCGTCCACCTGGCCGAAAGCGGCGCCCAGGCCATTGCCGCGCTGGAACTGAACGTCTTCGATCTGGTCCTTACCGACATTGTGATGCAGGGCGTCAACGGCATCGCCCTGCTGGAGCGTATCCGCGAGCAGTACCCCAGCCTCCCGGTCGTCATGGTCACCGCGATTCACGACATCAGCGTAGCCATCGACTCCATGCGCCGGGGCGCTTACGACTATCTGCTGAAACCCTTCGAACTCGAACATCTGCTCGATACCGTGCAGCGCGCCCTGGAACATCGCCGCGCTCTCGAGAAGAGCCATAGCTACCAGCAGAGCCTGGAGCAGATGGTGCATGCGCGCACCGAGATGCTGCGCCACGCCATGGAGGACCTCGAACACAGCTACGATGTCACTCTCGAGGCCCTCGGCGATGCGCTCGATCTGAAAGATTCCGAAACCGAAGGCCACTCCAAGCGCGTCACGGCCTATACGATTGCCCTTGCCCGCGCCATGGGCCTGCCCCCATCGGAAATCAAGGTGATCGCCCGCGGAGCCTTCCTCCACGACATCGGCAAGATGGCCATCCCCGACGGGATTCTGCGCAAGCCCGGCAAGCTTTCCCCGGAAGAGCAACGGGTCATGCGCGAGCACTGCACGCGCGGCTACCACATGCTGCGCAAGATCCCCTTCCTGGCCGGCGCAGCGGAGATCGTGTTCTGCCATCAGGAGCACTTTGACGGCAGCGGCTACCCCAGCGGACTACACAGCCACCAAATACCCATCGGCGCTCGCATCTTTGCTGTTGCGGACACTCTCGATGCCATCACCAGCGATCGCCCCTACCGCAAAGCCCGTACCTTCGACGCAGCCCGCGCCGAGATTCTGCGCTGTTCGGGAACGCAGTTCGATCCCAGCGTCGTCGAGGTCTTCCTGAAAATCCCCAACGAGCTTTGGCAGGAGCTGCGTTCGGAGATCAGCGCCCAGAACCTGCGCTTCTCGACCTTCGACATGGCAGGACGGACACAAACCACCCCTCCCGGCAGCTAGGCCCCATCCAGACAGAGGTTCGGGGCGTACTCTCGGTTTCGCGGATCGAATCGCGAAATGGGCGGGAAGCCTGCGCACGGTTGAAGGGCTGGGTCCACAGCTTTCCTGGCTGGCTTATCATGGCTGTGAAAGAAAAACCACGGGGGAAGACGATGAAATTGCTGAAGAATTTGCATCGCGTGAGCTTCGTCGTTGCGATGGGTTTGCTGGGGATGTGTGCGCTGACGACAGCCGCGGCGGCCGCCGCGCCGCGCATTCTGGTGTACACGCGCAACTATACGCCGGACGGCAAGGGCTACGTGCACGACAACATCGCCGCCAGCGTGGAGGCCATTCGCAAGATGGGAGCGGAGAAGGGCTTCGGAGTGGATGCGTCGGACGATCCGGCGGTATTCACCGAGGCCAATCTGCGGCAGTACGCGGCCATCGTCTTCTCCAACACCAACAACGAGGCCTTTGCGACCGACGCGCAGAGAGAGGCCTTCAAGCATTACATCCAGGGCGGCGGCGGCTTTGTCGGCCTCCACTCGGCCTCCGGCTCGGAGCGCGACTGGCCGTGGTTCTGGGCGATGCTGGGCGGCAAGTTCGCCGTGCACCCGCGCATGCAGACCTTCACGGTGCAGGTGGCCGACGCCGCGTTTCCGGCCGCGCATGGGCTGCCGGCCCAGTTCGAGTGGACCGACGAGTGCTACTTCACCGACCATCTGAATCCCGACATTCATCCCGTGCTGGTGACCGACCGGACGAAGCTGGCAGGGCTGGACGCCGTCAAACTGGATCTCTCCAGTTTTCCGAACCCGATGCCGCTCGCCTGGTATCACCACTTCGACGGGGGCAGGGAGTTCTATCTGGCGTTGGGCCACAAAAAAGAGGACTACGCCAACCCCACGCTCTACGGGATGATCGAGGCGGGCATCCTGTGGGCCATGAAGACAGCACAATGAAACGATGCTGATGGGCGGAGCGGAGCAGGCCTGCTCCGGTATACTGTGGACGGACCACCTTACAAGACAGGTCTGCCCGCTCAACGATGCCAGAAACCGCAAGAGAAAGCGCAGCAGAGGCGCCGGACGCCATCGATCGCAGCAGCACGCGTCATATCCTGAGCTTTGTCTATTTTACGTTCATCTGCTACATGTCAATCGGGCTGCCGCTGGCGGTGTTGCCGCCGTTTGTGCACCTGAAAATGGGCTACAGCACGGTGATTGCTGGGCTGGTCATCAGCATCCAATACATTGCCACGCTGGCCAGCCGCCCGTGGGCGGGCCGCATCAGCGACCGGATGGGCGCCAAGGTCTCCGTCATCTGGGGAATGGCCGCCTGCACGGTCAGCGGATTCCTGCTGGTGGCGGCGGCGCTGCTGCATTCCATTCCGTGGCTCAGCATCGGGGTACTTATCCTGAGCCGTCTGGCGCTGGGCGCGGGCGAAAGTCTGGGTTCGACCGGCTCCACGCTGTGGGGAATTACCAGCGCGGGGCAGGGTGCCATGGCCAAGGTCATCTCGTTCAACGGCATCTGCACCTATGGCGCCATGGCCATCGGCGCGCCGCTGGGCGTGGTGCTGGATCAGCAGTGGGGCCTGGAGTCGCTGGGGTTGTTCACCATTTTCATCGGAGCCGTCAGCCTGGCCATTGCCTGGCGCAAGGACCCGGTGCCGGTGATGCCGGGCGAGCATCTGCCATTTTCCGATGTTCTATGGCGCGTGGCTCCGCACGGCATGGCGCTGGCGCTGGGCGGCGTCTGCTACTCGGTGCTGGCCACTTTCATTACGTTGTTTTACGCCAGCCGCAGTTGGAGCGGCGCGGCGCTCTGCCTTACGTCCTTCGGCGTGGCCTTCATCATTGCGCGTCTGCTGTTTATCCAGACCATCAACCGCTTTGGCGGATTCCCGGTGGCGATTGTCTGCCTCTCGGTGGAGTCCGTGGGCCTGTTTTTGCTGTGGCGGGCAGGTTCGCCATGGATGGCCATGACCGGCGCGGCCTTTGGCGGCTTCGGCTTCTCGCTGGTGTTTCCGTCGATCGGCGTGGAAGCGGTGGAGCGCGTCACGGAGCACAATCGCGGCACGGCGCTGGGCGTGTACACGGCCTTCTCGGATGTCTCGTTTTTTCTGGTGGGTCCGTTGGCCGGGTTCATCATCGGCAGCTTCGGTTATCCCAGCGTTTTTCTCTTCGCGCTCATCAGTGTGCTGACGGCGCTGGGCATCGTGATGGCCCTGCGGCACACGGCGCACGCCCAGCAATCGCTTGCCGGGACCGAGCTGTAAGCGGCGGCCGCAGGCAGGGAACCGCGCCAAGGAGATTTGAATCTTCCGGTCTTGCAGCTTCAGCAAGATTTAGAGCAGAACCGGAGTCATCGCGTCCTTGCTGAGGGCCCCTGAAGTGGCTTTTTCCTGCGGAAAAAGCCACTTCAGAGCATTGCCTCTGGGGATAGCTACGCAGATTTTGCCCTACAGCGTTTTCGATTCTGCTCTTTACAGAAAGCGTATCGCCAAGTGGCTTTTTCCCCAAGAAAAAGCCACCTTTGATGCACTTCCAATGTGCACATATGAATCGAAAGCGCTCTAGCGCAGTTCTGCCGGATGGTCGAGTTGGCGATAGCGGCGCCCCACCGCAAACAGTGCGCAGGTTCCGATCAGAGGCATGATGCCTACCAGCAGGAAAACAGGGGTGTAGGAAATCTTGTCCACCAAAACGCCGGTGAGCAAGGGAAACAGCATCCCGCCCAGGCCGCCGGCAATGCCGGTGAGGCCGGTGGCACGACCCACCGATTGGCTGGGGAAGAGATCCGTGACGGCCGCAAACATATGCGCCGAGAGAAAGTTGTCCGCCGCGATCGTCACACAGAGCATGGCGATGACCGCGTTGATGCTGGACAGGAAGGGAATGGCAAAGCTGAACATGCATATGGCCGCGCTCGCATACATGAGAATGCGGCGGGTGTTGCGCACCGTCACGCCCAAATGCATCAGGCGCTGAGCAGCCCAACCGCCCGCAATGCCCCCCACATCGCCCATGAGGAACGGCAGCCAGGCCAGCAAGCCGATCTCCATCATCGTCATATGGCGCGCGTTGTACAGGTAGCTGGGAGTCCAGTACCAATAGAACTGCATGACAGGCCCGACGAAGAAGCGGCAGAGCATGACGGCCCACGACGAGGAACTCCCCAAGAGCGTGCCCAGCGAGACCTGCTCCGAGGCCATATCGGACGACTGCTTTCGCTCGCTGCCGTACACCATCCACCAGACCGGCAGCCACACGATGGCCGCCATGGTTGGTACAAGGAAGGCAGTTCGAAACCCGAAGTGCGCCAACAGGTAGACGATGACAGGGGGCGCCAGGGTGGCGCCAATCACGCTGCCGCCGTTGAAGATGCCGATGGCCAGAGTGCGGTCTTTCTTCTCGAAGAGCCGCGTCACGGTCTTCACGCCGCCCGAGTATGCGCCGCACTCGCCGGTGCCGCGCCAGAACTGCACCAGAGAAAACTGGAACCCCGTGCTCGCCAGCGCCAGGGAACCGGTGGCCGCCGTCCACCAGCAGATCACCACGGAAAGGCCGAGGCGCGCGCCCAATTTGTCCATCAGCGCGCCCACCGGAAACTCGCCCATCATCATTCCCAGCCCAAGCGCTGAAACAATGCGGCCATAAGCGGCGTTGCTCAAACCCAGGGTGGAACGGAGCACCGGGGCCACCACGCTGAGCGATTGCCGGGCAATGAACATGATGACGGTGAGCAGGAAAAGCAATGCCAGAATCGCCCAGGAACGGTGATTCGCGCGGGGCTTGCGGCGGGTCTCTTCAGAAACTTTCGTCATGGTTTGCACGTTGACTCACCGCCTCCAGAAGCATTCATCCCGTGACATTCACGCGCCGCAAGCCGTTCTTCGAGTTGCACCGGCCCGGCCAGCGAGAGTTCTTCCCGAAGCTTCTCCATGGATGGCGCCTGCAGCCACGGCCGGGCAGCGCCCAGCGCCTGCTTGACCGCGCGCAGATAGACAATCCCGGTGGAGCGCAGCCAGTTGCGCAAGGCATCGGGCCCCTGCTGCATGTACACCGGCACTCCCTCCTGCCAGATGGCGCGTCCCGCCAGCACTCCGTGAAAGGGAACGCCTGCTTCCGCCGCCAGTTGGAGGGTTTCAACAAATACCTCGTTGCCGACACCGGCCGAGAGGTAGACGATGGGTTTGCCGGTCAGCGCCGCCGCATCCCGCATCAACTGCATTGCCTCGGCGCGGCTGTGCAGTTTGTCGCCGCGAAACGCTGCCGTGCCCTCGACATGCTGCATCTCGACGGGAACGTCGATCTTGAGCACGTCGGCGGCGTAGCGCTCGCGCGTGAACTCTTCCACGGATCTCATCACGATTTCCGGCTTCAGGCGCGCATATTCGCGGCTCTTTTCGCCGTGGCCCGAGACATCGTAACCCAGAAATTCGAGAAAGAGAGGCAGATCGATGGCGCGGCACTCCGCGCCGATGCGCTCCACCCATGCCTTTTTGCGATCGTTGACCCATTCCTGTTCGAAAGGGTTGTAGTAGACAAGGATCTTGACCGCATGGGCGCCGGCTTCCTTCAAGCGCAGAGCCGACCAGCCTTCGTACAAGCTGGGCAGGCGTTCCGGATGCTCGGCGGTGTAGCCGGCATGTTCGTAGGCCAGCAGCAAACCGTGGCCGCGAATGGCGCGCGCCGCTTCCAGACCGTACTGCAGGTCGAGGAGAATCGCGGAAGCCTCTTGGCACAACTCTTCGGCCACCAGCCGCTTGAACTCGGCAATCGCATCGTCCAGCGCCTCGCCTGAGCCAACCGCGCTGGCCATCATCTGGCGCAACAGTCCGCGCTGATCCATGGCCACGGCGGCAAACACGCCGCGCGCATCGGAAACTGCCCGCAAGCCAGCCAGCTTTCCGGGCGTCATTGAAACCGTCATAATTCATCCCCGAACAACAATCCGCCATGGAGCCGGCGCGCGAGCAAAGCGAGGCCGCGCGCCGGCTCATCCATTCCCGAAGCCTGCCGCGCGCGGGCAGCCCGCCACAGCTCTAAACTCTGTTCACGGCATTCAAGGCCGATTTGCCGTCCAGTACGCGCATCACGTCTTCGCAGATAGCGCGGGTCACGCGGTCCTGTGCCTCGTGCGTCAAGGCCGCGATGTGCGGAGTCAGGATGACATTCGGAAGCTTCTCCAGTTCGCCCGCCTTGGGCGGTTCGCTGGCGCGCACGTCCAGGGCCGCGCCGGCGATGGTTCCAGCCTTCAGGGCCGCCACCAGATCCTCTTCCACCAGCACTTCGCCGCGAGACGTGTTGACCAGGATGGCGCTGGGCTTCATCAGCTTGAGGCGCTCGGCATTCAACAAGCCGCGTGTTTTTTGCGTTGCCGGAAGATGGCACGAAACCACGTCGGCCACGGCCAGAAGCTCGTCCAGCGGCATCAGTTCAGCACTCAATTCGCTCAGCAGGATGTTGTCGCGGCTGACGAACGGATCGTAGGCCACCACCTTCATGCCGAAAGCCTGGGCGCGGCGCGCCGTCAGATAGCCGGTGCGGCCGGCGCCCACGATCCCCAGCGTTTTGCCGTAGAGTTCGGTGCCCAGAAACTGCATGCGGTTCCAGTTGCCGGCACAGGTGTCGTAGCTGGCCGCGGGGATCTTGTGGGCCAGCGCAAGAATCAGCCCGAAGGCCAGTTCCGCGACGCTGATCGCATTCTGATCCGGTGTCGAAGTCACCAATATCTTGCGTGCCGTAGCGGAAGCCACGTCTACGTTGTTCAGGCCAACGCCGGCCCGGCCCACCACCACCAGTCTCCCGGCCGCTTCCAGCAGCGCCGCATTTACTTCCGTTTGATTGCGAACGATGATCGCCCGATACTCGCCAATGCGGCGGCGCAGCTCCTCGGGATTCTTCCATAGGCCGGGCTCAAACGTTACTGTGAAACGCTGCGACATCTCGTCCACGGCCGCGCCGCGGATGTTTTCCGAAATCAGTATGTCTGCCATAACCTACTCGCTAGTTTCGGTGAGGTCGAACGGCAGGCCGAAACGGCGGCACAACTGTTCGAGTTCGGTGAGTGTCTCGGGCGCGATTTCCACGCCCCTGGCCAGGTTCTCCAGCGCTTTACGCCAGGAGCGTTCGCCGGGAACGAGGATTTCGTCCACACCGGGACGCTTTTTCCCAGCCTTGAGCCGGTCGATCGTTTCGTCGATTCGGTTTTGGAACTCCTTGGGATCGAGAAACGCGGCGACGTTGAAGAGACAGAAGAAATGGCCTACGTCCTGCTTGCGATCCAGGTCCTTGTACATGGAGCCGATCGAGTTGCCGATGGCGGAGCCGGAAAGGACGCTGCTGAAGACCTCGACCATGAGGGCCAATGCGTAGCCCTTGTGCCCGGCCATCGTGAGCACAGTGCCCAGCAGCGCCTGCTTGGCGTCGGTGGTGGGCTCGCCATTGGGATCGAGCGCCCATCCTTCGGGAATTGGCAGCCCCTTGCGATTGGCCGCGATGATATTGCCCCGCGCAACGATGGAGGTGGAGAGATCGATCTTGATGGGGAAGGGCTTGCCGGTCGGGAACGAGACGGCAATCGGATTGGTTCCGAAGAAAGGCTCGTAGCCGCCAGCCGGAGACATGGCCGGCTCGCAACTGGTCATGGCCAGCAGCACCATGCCCTGTTCGGCGGCGCGATTGCAGTAGTACGAGAGAGCGCCGAAGTGCTGGGAGTTGCCGATGGACGCCGCAGCCACGCCGTTGGCGCGGGCCAGCGGGATCAACATCTCCAGCGCCTTGACGGCCTGCACTTGCCCCAGTCCGTTGCCAGCGTCGAGCGCCAGCACGCTGCCGCAACTGCGCTTGACGGCAAGTTCGGCCTTCGGATCGATCAGGCCCTTCTCAATACGTTGCAGGTAAATGCCGAGGCGTGAAACTCCGTGCGTCGACGTGCCGTGCAAATCCGCATCGACCAGCGAATGCGCGAAAATCGCGGCATCGGCCTGGCTGACCCCGGCATGCATGGCAAGGCGCGCTGAAAGGGTCCGTAACTGTTCTGGATGAAATCGCATCGTGGTTCTCGTCTTCCTCAAAACATCCGGCAAGCATGACGGTTCGAGCGGGCAACCGCTGCCGGGTGCGTCTTCCCGAGGGAAACGCGCCCGGCATGCGCTCGCTGGCCGTGCCCAGGCCTGGACTGCGCCCTAGGCGCTTCGATAGAGCTTGGTCATGGAAAACTCGCGATGGCCAAGCGCTTCGGCTGCCGTGAATCGCCCGTTGGCGGTGCGCACGATCATCTCGATCAGCGCTTCGCCTGCCTCGTCGATGGTCATCTCGCCCTGAAGGATCTTGGAGACATCCACATCGATGTGCTCCTTCATCGCCTTCACCGTCTTGGGATTGCCCGAGATTTTGATGACGGGCTCGATCGGATTGCCGATGACATTGCCCTGGCCGGTGGGGAACAGGTGAATCACCGCGCCCGAAGCGGCCCACAGCGGCACTGCCTCGGCCGCCGCGCTGGAGGTGTCCATGTACCACAGACCCTTGCCATGCGCCTCTTCCGCCGGTTTCAGGCAGCCCACGAACTGGGTGTGCTTGCCAAGCTTCTCCACATTGCCCAGAGCCTTTTCCTCGATGGTCGTCAGACCGCCGGCGATGTTGCCCTTGGTGGGCTGCGACTCGCTCATGTCGTTCTTCTTTTGATCGAGGATCATCTTCGTGTAGTCGTTGAAGGCCTCGAAGAACTGAGCGCGCACCTGGTCGTTGATAGCCTTGGCCGCAACGATGTGCTCGGCGCCGGTGAGTTCGCTGGTTTCTCCAAAGGAAGCGGTGCCGCCTGCCGCGCAATGCTTGTCCACCACATTGCCCACGGTGGGACAACTGGACAAACCGGTGGTGGTGTCGCTCTCGCCGCACTTCACGCTGATGTAGAGCTCGCTGAAGTCGCACTCTTCGCGCTGCAACTCGGTAGCCCACTGCACCATTTCCTTGGCCGCATACGAGGCCTCGGCGATGGCGGCGATGTCTCCCTTGCCCTCGATCCAGAATCCCTTGACCGGCTTGCCCGTTGCGGCAATGCCGTCCACGATCTTTTTCGTCCAGCCTTCCTCGATTCCGATCACGATGCAGGCGGCGACGTTGGGGTTGCGGCCCGTGCCGATCATGGTGCGGAAGAACAACTCGAGATCCTCGCCAAACTGCAGACGGCCGTAAGCATGAGGGATTGCCAGGGTGCCCTTCACAGTGTTGGCCACCGCCTCGCAGGCTGCATTTGAAATGTCGTCGACCGGCAGAATCACGACATGATTGCGCACTCCAACGCGGCCATTTTCACGTCTGTAAGCCAGAACTTTTCTTGTCATGGTTATGCCCACCTTTTCGTCTTGAGGTTATGCGTGTGGACCAGTTCGCCGGTCTTGACCGGTTGCACGATCTGGCCGATCGGGCAGCCGTACTTGGTCACTGTGTCGCCCACGGCTAAATCCTTGAGCGCAAGTTTGTGTCCCAGTGGAATGGCCTGAACGGTATGCGCCTGCATCGGCGAATTGGTGGCCAGATTCCGTCCGCTGCAGTCGGCGCCGGCAGCAATGTCGACCACCGCAACGCCGACGTTGTCCGACGTGTCATGAACCAGAAAATGTATCATCGATATTCCTCTCCTTTGTTCTCGGCGTTCGATCAGCAGACTCCGCCGATTGATACGTGCCGCGTTTCCAGAAATGCATCCAAGCCCTCTGCGCCCAGTTCGCGGCCCCAACCGCTTTGTTTAACGCCGCCGAACGGGCAATTGCTGGTGGTTGGTGCGCCGTCGTTGATTCCAATCGTGCCCGCCTCCAGGCTTTCGCCCAGGCGGAACATGCGGTTCAGGTCGCGCGTCATCGCGTACGCGCTGAGGCCGAAGTCGGAACCGTTGGCCAGCGCGATCGCCTCTTGCTCGGTTTCAAAACTGGCAATCGGCGCGATCGGCGCGAAGGTCTCTTCTTTCATGCAAAGCGCCTCTGCGGGCACGTCAGCCAATACCGTGGGCTCCAGGAAGTAGCCGGGCAAAGCCGCCACGCGTTGGCCGCCCATCAGCAAGCGCGCTCCACGCGCCTGCGCGTCCTCGATCTGGCGCAGCGCGCCATCGATGGCCGCCCGATTCACGAGCGGGCCGATGTCCATGCCCTGCTCCAGGCCCGGCCCGGTGCGAAGTTCGGCCACCGCCGCGCAGAACCGGTCGAGGAACTGCGGGTAGATCGCCTTTTGAACGTAGATGCGGTTGGCGGCAATGCAGGACTGTCCGGTGTTGCGGTACTTGGCGATGACGGCTTCGCGCACGGCAACGTCCAGGTCGCAATCGTCGAAGACCAGCAGCGGAGCCAGTCCGCCGAGCTCCAGACAGAGTGGCTTGATCGTCTTGGCGGCGCGCTCGATCAGGGAGATCCCCACCGCCGTCGAGCCGGTGAAGCTGATCTTCCTGCAGATGGGATTTTCCAGAAACTCGTCGGAAAGAGCAGCGGCATTGCCGATGACCAACTGAAATACTCCGGCCGGGACTCCCGCGGCCTGCATGCAATCGGCCAGCAGCACCGCGCACAGCGGGGTTTGCGAGGCGGGGCGCAACAGAACCGTGCAACCCGCGGCAAGGGCCGGCGCCAGTTTGCGCACCGCCAGCACGAGCGGGAAATTCCACGGAGCAATGGCGGCAACCACGCCGATGGGGGCCTTCACGATCAGGTGCCGTTTGCCGTTGACCTGCGGCGGAACGATGCGCCCATAGGCCCGGCGGCCCTCCTCGGCAAACCAGCGGAGATGGTCAATCGTCATGCCCACTTCGCCCATGCTCTGCGCCAGCGGCTTGCCGTTTTCCCGGGTGATGGTGCGGGCGATCTCCTGCTTGCGCTTCTCGAGTTCGTCGGCCACCCGGTGAAGGATCTGTCCCCGGTCCTTGGCGGTGGCGGCCCGCCATGCGGGCAGGGCCGCGGCGGCGAACTCCAGCGCTTTCTTTACCTCATCGCGGCCGATTGTGGCCACCCTGGCGATCGGCCCGGCAGTGGCTGGATCGACGACCTCGAACTGCGGGCCGTCCAAATGCCATTCACCGCACAGAAAAGAGCCGAATGCACCCTCTGGTCTGTTTGTCATGCTCTCCTTCTTTCCCCGCCCCGCCGCACCCTGTGCGGTGGGGCGGGAGCTATTTGACCCACTCCGGCGCGAACTTCCCTTCGGAGTTCATCGCCTCGATGGTCTTGCGCGCGTCCTGGACATGGGCCCGCGCCAACCGTTCGGCTTCCTCCGGGAAGTCGTGTTCCAGCGCATCCACGAGGCGCAGGTGCTCGTTGCGAATCACCGCCGGGTCGCGAAAGGCGCGCACCGCCAAGCCCAGAACCCGGTAAGACTGCGACAGGCGGATCAGTGTTTCGTTGCGCGAAAGCTCGGTGATCGTCAGATGAAAGTTGCGATCGATGGAACTGGCTTCGCTGTCGTTGGCCTGCGCCCGCTCATAGATCCGGTTAGCCATCTCGCGCAGTTGCGCAATATCGGCCTTGCCCGCGTTGCGGCAAGCCAGCCTGGCCGCCAGACCTTCCAGCACTTCGCGGACCAGATAAGCGCCGCAGATCGTGGTGGAATCCAGTTGATCGACAAAGACTCCCATGTGATCGACGGAGCGCACCAAGCCCAGCCAGTTCAGTTCCAGCAGCGATTCGCGCACGGTTCCCTGCGCCACGCCCAGCTCACGCGCCAAACTCTGCTGGCTCAATCGCTCGCCCGGCTTGGTTTCGCCGGACAGGATGCGGCGTTGGATCTCATCGCGGATTTCGTGCCTTGCCACTCGAACCTTCATCTCTGCTCTTTTCTCCCGGCGGTGCGCCGCTCTCAAGCGGCCTGCCGGAGCATCCATTGGAGTTTCCGGAGGTGGAAACCACCCCTCCTCCGGTTGTACTACAACGCTATCGATGCCACTCGATTCCAATCAAGCGAGAAAGTTTGGCCAAGGTGTCTGCATGGTGGCCGTAGTGCAGCGTCACATGGTGGGGCATGCCCGCATGGATCAGACGGTCGAAGCGTGCCGGTACGGTTTCGCCTTCCAACTCCACCAACAGGCTGTTGCCCGTCACCTTGCGGCGCGCCGGTACGCCAACACCTTCAAACGAGGTCATGTGGTAGCGGTTGTCGCACTTCCACAACCGCGAGACGGTGACCGGCTGACCGACAGCAAGGGGCGCATCCACGACAAACTTGCGTCCCCCGTTGAAGTGCTGGCCGAGGGACGGCCCGTCGGCCTGGTCCCTGGGATTGCACATGCCGAGCGGCGCCATGCCCGGATGCCAGAAATGGATGGCATGTTCGTCATGTTCGATCCAGTCGGTCTGGAAGCCGGTTCCGATCTGCATCAACGTGCCGATGAGGGCTGTAAGGGCACCGTCCACGTCCCCCTCGATGGCCACCGGGCAACCGGCCGAGGTGAGCCGCGTTACCGCGAGATAGGGCCACTGATCGAAGGTGGCTCCCAGTTCCGGCCAGCACTGCAGGGCCATTGCGTCGAGATTCTGCTCCTGCATCAGCCCCTGGATCGCCACCATGTAACGCGAGTTCATGGCCAGGTGTTCGTCGCTGGCTTCCTCCACGCCGTGCAGTCCGAGTTTGTGGACCTCGGCCAGGTCGGCGGCCACCGCCGCTTCCTCCGCTCCACGCACCCGGTCGATAAACTGCACCAGGCTCTGCTGCTGCAGTTGCGCGCCGAAGGTCTTGCGGATCAGGCTGGGGTCGGCGCCCACATTCAGGAAGCCCGGCACGTGCGTGCCCACAAGGCCCAGTTTGGCGGCCTTCAGCCGCTCCACCGCCGAGGCCCGCAGAATCGCCTGGCGCAGATCCTCTTCGACCTTGCCGAAGCTCTCGTCCTCGCTTGCCAGCGGCCCGCCATATACGAACTCAAAGGGCAGACCCATCTGCGTTGCCAGCGATGCCCACAAATGTCCACCCACCAGCGAACAGGAGCTGACCTTGCCGTCGCCCGGTCTCTCCGGCGTGACCCACAGCACCAGCGGCCCGCGCCAGCGCTGCGACACGGTGAGCAGGAACTGTCCATCGGTCATGGAGGGTTGAACAACGATCAGCGCGGCGCAGCGGGCAGCCTCGATCCGGTCCATGGCCGCGTGGATTGTCTCATCGTCCAGCACCGGTCGATCGGCGCCCACGCAGGTGTAGCCCATCCCGGAGAGCATCTCCAGGCAGCGCGCGCGCACCACCTGGCTCCACTCCTGGTCAAAGCCCGGCCGCTTGCGCGCAAATGTCAGTACGCCCACGTTCTTCGTATTGCCCCGTTCCATCATGGTCTGCATGGTCAATTCACTCCTGCTTCAAGTCCTGCGGGTTCAAGCGCCGGCAGGTACGGTTGCAGTTCTCCGACGAGAGGCTGCAAGTAGTTCACAAATTCTTCGCCGACCGCCAGTGGACCCTCGGTGAGCCAACTGGCCGGAATGCGGCGCTCCACTCCGGAGATCTGGCTGAAGGGAACCAGTTCCCACCCCGGTTCGCGTCTTTCGGCAAGCGGCGTCAGCGACACCATCTTTCCGGTCTCGCCCCGGACCAGGGCCTGCACTCCAGCCTTGCCGACCAGAGCGGCATCCAAGCGATCCTGAGGCGCGGCCAGCGCCGCCGAGGACCGCGCCAGCAGCCCCGGCTTCTCTGACCGGCAGCGGATCCGCAGGCGTTGCGCCACCTGGCCAGCCAGAAATTGCCCAACCCCGCCGGTCATCGGCCGCAGCAAAGGGTCTGCCTGCGTCACATCCGGCAGCTCGTAGACGAGGGAGCCATCGGCATGGCGAATGCCCTCGGTGACGACTGCCACCAGCCACCCCTGGCGTGTAACCACCCGGTCCACATCGTCAAGAAAACGGTCCAGAACAAAGGGGATCTCCGGCAGACAAACGATGTGCGGCGCATCGTCTTCCCGCTCGCGCGCCAGCACAGAGGCAGCGGCAGGCCAGCCGATGCTGCGCCCGATGGTTTCCAGAATCGTGACGGGTTGCGGCAACGCCCGCAGGTCCTGGCCCAGATCGCGTGTGGACTGCGCAATGTAGCGCGCGGCGCTGGCATAGCCGGGACACCGGTCGGTGCCCGCCAGATCGTTGTCTGCCGTCTTTGGCACGCCGATCACCTGCACATCCAGGCCCGCTGCGCGGCATCGTTCCGCGGTCTCGGCGGCGCATTGCATGGTGCCATTGCCGCCCATCATCAACATGCGGCCTACATCGAGCGCACGCAGCAGGTCCACAATCCGCGCAAAATCTTTGTCGCCGGGCTTCGCGCGCGTGGCGCCCAGCGCTGCCCCCGGACTGACCTGCATCAAACGCAGTTGGCCGGCGGTCAGTTCGTCGAGGCGGACCACCCGGCCTGCCGCAAGCCCCTTCAACCCGTGGCACGCTCCGTAGATACGGCCTCTCGCAGGCAGCTCGATGGCGGCGGCAAGAGCGCTGGCCAGACTGGCATTCAATACTGCCGTCGGGCCGCCCGCCTGCACGATCATCCACGCTGCGCCACTCATCCCGAGTCCTTCTTCCTGCGGCCTTGCGCCAGACTGCGATGGGATGGGTGGAGGACTCCTTCTCCACCCGTCCGCGGTTACGCGGTTGTCTTCGCTTCGAGTTCCTGCAGGCGTTTTACCAACTGGTTCTCAAGGTCGATCAGGGCAGAGGAAAAGCCCTCGATCCCCTCCGCCAGTTTGGTGGTAGCCATCTCGTCGGCAGCCAGCAACGCTTCAAAGCGCTCTTTGCTGTCCACAACCAGCCGCTCGATGGGCATGGCCTGCGCTGCCTCCGGGGTGAGCCGGCGCGGCATCGGATCGGTGCATTCTTCCAGTTGCACAAGCACCTTGGGGGCAATGGTGAGCAGATCGCAGCCCACCAGTTCGGCCACCTGTCCGGGAGTCCAGAAGCTGGCCCCCATCACTTCGGTCTTGTATCCGAACTTCTTGAAGTAGTTGTAGATTCGGGTTACCGAAATCACGCCCGGGTCTTCCGCCCCTTGGTAGTCGCGGTTGTACTTCTTCCGGTACCAGTCCAGCACGCGCCCGCAGAAGGGAGAAATCAGCGTGACGGCTGCATCCGCGCAGGCCGCCGCCTGAGAGAGCGCGAAGATCAGGGTAAGATTGCAGTGGATCCCCTCTTTTTCAAGCACTTCTGCCGCCCGAATCCCTTCCCATGTGGCGGCAATCTTGACAAGAATGCGCTTGCGGTCAATCCCCACTGCCTCGTATTGGGCGATAATGCTGCGCGCCGCTGCCTTGGTGCCCTCGGTGTCGTAACTGAGCCGTGCGTCCACTTCGGTGGAGACCCGGCCCGGCAGCACATCCAGAATTCTTTTGCCCCAGGCAATCGCCAACCGCTGAAAGGCCAGATTCGCCACCTTTGCCGCAGCCGCATCCTGCCCCAGTTCGCTCCGGGCCTGCAGCAGTTCACCGTCCAGAATCGGCTGGTACTTGGGCATCTGCGCCGCGTTGGTGATGTGCGAGGGATTGGTTGTGGCGTCGCGGGGCCCAAAGCGCTCCATCGCTTCGATATCGCCCGTATCCACAACAATCACGCTGTATTGCCGCAATTGTTCCAACTGACTCTGTGCCATTCTTCCTCCTGAAGCATCCTCGCTCCGCTGTACGCGTGGCCGGATCCGGCGGGCCACATTCCGGGCCCCTCCCCATGCTGTTTACCCAGGGGATGGCTGGAAGGGCGTTTTCCTTCCGCATTACTGCGAAACGAAATGCTATGATCGATTACAAATGATTGTCAATGGCCCCCTGTGATTTTTTTCTGCGCTTCTTTTTTTGCGACACCTCCCGGCCCCATTGCTGCGCATCGTCGGAATTCATTTTGCAATCCACCGTCCGCAATATGCAGATGTCAAGTAAGGTATATATTTTTCAACGTGATCATGAAAACTGTGCCGGGATTCCCGCCGCCTTTCCCCGCGGAGAACGGGACTCTATCCCACTGGAAATGCCTGCGCCACGCCTGAAATATCCTTCGACATAGCCAACCAAGGCGAAATTCGTACCGCCAAATGAGACATGCTCCGCAGGGCGGCTTCCCTGGCGAGTTCGATTTCCGCGCGGGTGACGCACCGTATTCCTCTATGCCAATGGAGGATAGATGGACACATCCATCTCCGAAGCCGCCAAAGAATCCGCGCCTTCAGGATGGAGAGCCGCCGGCCACCGCCCTGAGTACGCCCTGGCAGTCGCCACGAACCACTGCGGAAATCGGAGTCATGGAAGCTTTCTCAAAGGGCTCGCTTCCAGGCGAGGGATGCGGACCGGGCTTGTCTTTTCCCCAGCCAGAGTTCCTGCGTACAGGTTTTGCAGCGCGCCAGGAAAAACAGCAAGTGGTTGATTCGTAAGTATCTATTCGATTCATCATCGACAGCGCGAGCGGGCTGTTCGTACGGGAAGGCGCTGTTGCCGCGCCGGGAAAGCGGACCGCGATTCGCGCCGGTTGCGCCGCCTGGCTTCCCTGCCTGGGGGCCAGGTCCTGGATTGCCGAAGGCGCCTGCGCCGGAAGAAACCGCAGGCGAAGCTTGTCCGAGGGAGAAAGGCCAGATGCCCATCTGAACGGTAGCTGCCGGAATCGCCTGGGCGACCTGGACCGGCGGCTCCCCCGCCTGCCAGGAACGGGTTCTTGCGGAGTCTTTCCCTCCCCTTGAAGTGACCGATTAGTATCGATTGACATTTTCAGAACACTCTGGATATAATGCGACGCCGTAATGATCTATGGGTTTGTTTCACCGCTGAAGGGCCAAGACAGGCCCAGAAACAAGGAGGTTGACCCTATGGCAACCGATTGGAATCAATTGAATTCCGCCCAACCGCTGGACTCCAGCGGCGCCTCCTTCCCCGGGCAGGGACTAGACCGCATGTTGTCCCGTTCTGCCCCTATTTCCCGCCGCCAGGCGCTTCAATCTCTGGCCGCTTCCGCCGCTGTTGCCGCATGTCACTCCGTGGCAGTTCCTCGGGCCCTGGCAGCCGGCCACACACCGCCGGGAGTTCATTTCGGCGTCCAGTTAAACGCCTTTCCGATCAACCCCAAGCGATTTGACACCTTCCTGGAAGCTCTCGCGCAGGTGAAGCAGACCGGATACGAGGGCTTCGAGGCCGGCTACCGCTTTCTCCAAGAGCAGTTTCCTGCTCCGGCCGAGGCCCACAAGGCCATCCAGGCCACAGGCCTGACGTTTTTCGGCATACACATCTTCATGCTCGATCCCCAGTACGACCAGGCAACCTGCATTGCGCCGGTCTCGCTGTACGACCAGGTTGCCCGCGGAGGCGCGGCGCTGGGCGCCCAGCGCTTGATTCTGAGCGGTGCGCCGGCGGTCGACAGCACACACCTGAAAGCCAAGATCGAAGGTTTGAACGCAGCCGGGCGGTGTGCCCGCGCACACGGCATGACCCTGGCCTATCACAGCCACTGGTGGGAGTTTAAGTCGCCGGTCCACGAGATCGAGGCTCTCTACACCGAGACCGATCCAGAACTTGTGCGGTTCGTACTCGACGCCGGCCATGCTTTCCATGCCGGAGCCGACGTTCCCGCCTTCATCCGCACATACCACAAGAGAATTGCCGGCTTTCATATCCGCGATTTCAAGAACGACGAGTATGTGGAACTGGGCAGCGGAGACTTTCCACTGCAAAAGGTGGCCGACACCATCCGCGAGTTGGGGTGGAAAGGGTGGGTCGAGAACGAGGAAGAACGCGCCGACCACTCACAGACCGGACTGAAAGTGATCGCTCCGGCTTACCGGACGCTGATGGAGGCTTTCAAGCGATGAACCGCCGCGAATTTGTTCTGGGTAGTGCCGCATTGGCCTCAAGCGCGCCAGCGATGAGCGCCCGTTCCTACGCCGCCATCCTTGGCGCCAACGACCGCGTGGGGCTCGGCGTCATCGGCACGGGCCGCCGCGCCACGATTGTGTGCGACGGTTTCGCGGAGGACGCGCGCGTGGAGTTTCGCGCCCTTGCCGATGTTTACGACAAGCAACTGGACGGCTTCCAGACGCACTTCAAGCAGAAGGTTGCGCAGGCCGCCACCATGGTGGAGTACCAGCGCATGTTGGACCGCAAGGAGATCGACGCGGTTCTGATCGCAACTCCGGATCATCTGCATGTGCCTATCGCCAAGGCCGCTCTGGGCGCGCACAAGCACACCTATCTGGAAAAGCCCACACTGCACCGCTGGAGCGAGCACACCGAGCTGGCCAACTCCGCGGCCAACGGCCGCTGTGTGCTGCAGTGCGGCATGCAACAGCGCAGCGGATCTCACTACAAGAAGGTTCGGGACGAGATATTCGCCACGGGCAAGCTGGGGCAGGTGGTGCTGGTGCGCGCCGTGTGGCACAACTTTCCATGGCAGCGCCGCAACATAAAGAACGAGCCTCAGCCCGCCGGATTGCGCTGGGACCTGTTCCTGGGGCCGGCGCCCAAGCTACCCTACGAGACCGCGCGTTACAGTTCCTGGCGTTCATATCACGACTATGGCAATGGCCTGCTGGCCGACATCCTGACGCACTGGGCCGACGTGGCGCAGTGGATGCAGGGGGACAGCAATCCTTTGAGCGCAGTGGCGTTGGGCGGCGATTTCAAGCTTAGCGACGGCCGCGACAATCCAGACACAGTCTCCGCCGTCGTACGGTATCGAAGCTGGAATCTCAACTTCGAGTCGTCGGTGCTCTCCATCCGGAACGATCGTCCCTCGGTCTTCTTTGAAGGCACGGAGGGCACGCTCGACCTGACGCGCGAAGGCTACACGCTGACGATGAACGGCGGCGAACCGCAGACAGTGGTTTCGGCGGAGAGTCTGGAACGCGCGCACACCGCCAACTTCATCGACGCGATCGTGAGGGGTGAAAAGCCGAATGCTCCGCTGGACGATGGCCTGGCCGCCAGCCGGCCCGTACTGATGGCACTGGCCTCGTATTGGGAACAGAAGATCGGCACCCAGGGAGACCTGGCCTGAGCAAGCTGAAGCAGTTTCAGGAGTTTTTTCAATGCACCAAGCGGTTAACGGAGTAGCTCGCCAACCTCTGGAACTTGGAATCCCCGAGTCGGCGCCTTATGCCGCATCCGCGCAGTTTACGCACCAAACGCGCCTAGAGACACGAGAGACCTTCGGCGTGCTTCGCACCATCCTGGCTGGGCAGTGCATCTGCCGCGGCTTCGATCCATCCACCCACGTGAATGCACGCACCACCTGCTTGCCGGCCTCAGGCCGTCAAGGGTTCGGCTTTTTGCTGAATTTCCCGGCGGACTTCTGTATCCCGGATTACTCCAGGCCGCACAGTCTTGCAGGGCAGGTTCAGAGGAGTAGTGCATCTTCGCTTTTCGTTGCGCGCAGAGCGCCGCGGAACTTTCAAGGTACGGCCACACAGTCCATCCAGGCGGCGGTCCGGGTAGTCCCAACTGCCGTTCCTGTCATGATGAAAGGAAACTCATGAGCAGAACACTTCGCAAACTAGCTTACCTCAGCTTCGCGGTGCTGCTTTCCTTGAGCGCTGCAACCCTGGTCTTCGCTCAATCGACCGGCACCATCCGCGGCACGGTCGCGGATCAAAGCGGCGCTGCCATAGCCAAGGCCACGGTGGTGGTCACAGATACATCCACAGGAGTACAACGCACGGAAGAAACCAATGAGAGCGGCATTTTTGTTTTTCCGAATATGCCCATTGGCAGCTATTCGCTGAAGAGCTCGGCCCGCGGCTTTGCCTCGCAAAATCGCACCGGCGTGCAACTGGTCACCGGCCAGACAATCGATCTTCCGATTGTGCTTTCCGTGGGTACGCAAAGCATGGAAATCACCGTAACCAGCGAGACCCAGCAGATTGAGACGACGACATCGAACGTGGCTCAATCGGTCACTCAGGAGCAGATGCGCGACCTGCCGTTGAACGGCCGCAATCCGCTGCAGTTGACCACGCTGACCGCGGGCACGGTGCTGACGACGTCGGGAACCGAAAGCGGACAGGAAGACAACACCGGCCTTTCCGTCAATGGCCTGCGCGCCACGCAGAACACCTACACGCTGGACGGAACCATCTATGTGAATCGCTTTTTTGATTCCGTCCCGACGATGCCGAACCCCGACGCTTTGCAGGAGTTCACGATTCAGGCCTCCAACTACAGCGCGGATCACGCCGGGGCCGGGGCGCTCGTTCAATTATCGACCCGTTCCGGCGGCAGCCAGTACCACGGCGACGCGTGGGAGTATTTCCGCAATACGGTGCTGAACGCCCGCAACTATTTCTGGTCGGCCTCCAAGCCCCGCCCACCGTTCAAGCTGAACCAATTCGGCGGCACCATTGGCGGTCCGATTCCCAAGTGGAAGAATGCCTTCTTCTTCTTCTCGGCCGAAGATCTGCAGCAGCGCTCCGCGCCCACGCCGATCACGGTCCAGGTGCCTACGGCGGCTGAGCTGTCCGGCGATTTCTCGGCGCTGGCAGCAACCGGCGTTGCCATTTACAATCCGGTCACCGGCTGCGGATTCGGCCAGACCGGAACGGCGGCAACCGGCTGCAGCGGCACCATCACGAACAAGATTCCCACGGCGATGGACACGCTGTCGGCGGCTGTGAACAAGCAGTACCTTGCGCAGGTGGAATCTGTCGCCACACCCAGCAGCACCTACAGCACCTACAGTTCCAACACCAACTCGAACATCGACAACACGCAGTACCTGGTTCGTCTCGACGATCAGGTCAAGAACAACGATCACCTGAGCGGCCGCTATTTCTACAATCAGGACAACTTCCAGCGTCCGTTCAGCGCGCCCATCGGCTTCTATGCCGCTAACCTGTTCCGCAACCAGACCCTCACGCTGAGCGATGCGCACGTATTCAACAGCACGACGACCGGGGCTGTCTACTTCAGCTTCTATCGCGGCGCGCGTACGCAGATTCCTGAAGCGCCGGGACTGCAGACACTGGTGAATCTGGGCCAGGGCATCAATTACGGAAGCCCGAACGAAAGCCTGGTTCCGTTCCCGGGTGTCCGCTGCAACATTTCGGGTTTTGTCAACATCTTCTCGGGCGGCGCGCTGACGCAGGATTCAACCACCTTCGACACGACCGCGCAGATCGTCAAGCTGATCCATACGCATACAGTCACCATGGGAGGCGACCTCGAGCGCACCCGAATCGACGCCGACGACTACTCCTACACCCCGGGCGACAACACGTTCAACGGGCAGCGGACACAGTTGCCGAGCGGCGGCACCCTGCCGGCCGGCTTTACCAAGAGCGGCAACGCCATCGCGGATTTCTACCTCGGCTACGAGTCCACGTTCTATCAGGACAACGGCCGCAAGTTCTATCTGCGCGAACTGCGCCCCTCGCTCTACGTCCAGGACGACTGGAAGTTCAACCCCCGCTTGACCTTCAACCTTGGTCTGCGCTGGGATCCGTGGCTTCCGCCCATCGATCTGAATGGCACGCTGGTTGGCTTCAATCTGGCCAATCCCACGTTCCAGTCCGCAATTGCGCCCAATGCGCCGGCCGGTTTGATGTTTGTGGGCGACTCGGGCGTAAGCAACTCCATCTTCAAGAACAACTTCAAGGACTTTTCGCCGCGCGCGGGCTTTGCCTACAACGTCTTCGGCAACGGTAAGACGGTGGTGCGCGGCGCATACGGCCTGTTCTACGGGTTCCCCGAAGGCCTTCTCTACCAGCGCACGGACGCGATGCAGCCTGTGGATCTTTACCTGAATATCTCGAGCCCGCCGCTTTGGGATAACGTGTATACCGGCTATCCTGGCGGCAATCCGTTCCCGCGCGCCCATGTCACCAGCTCGCAGTTCAAGAGCTACACGTTCCTTACTCCTTTGGCTGGCGGCGTACTGGGGCCTCATTCGAAGGTTGAAACCACCCAGAACTACAACCTGATGTTTGAGCAGGACCTGACTCACAACTTCGCGATTTCGGTGGCCTATGTGGGCGATCACGCGGAGCATGTGATGGGCTCCCGTCAATTCAACCCGGCTGTGTACACTGCCGGCGCCGGCAATACCACTGGCAACGAAAACGCCCGCCGCCTGCACCCGGGACTCGGCGCAGTTGAAATGGCCGACTCCTACGAGTACGAGATCACCAACTCGCTGCAGGTGAACGTAACCCGCCGCATGAGTCACGGACTGGCTCTGTTGTCGAACATCGTCTGGATGAAGACGATCGACAATAACTCGTCCGCGATCGAGGGTAACTCGGGACCGCCGAACCCCTATAACCTGAACAGCGGACGCGGCGTGGCCGACTTCGACCAGGCCCTGCGCTTCACTACATCCGTCAACTACAAGCTGCCGAAGTTCAATCTGCGCTCGGCCGCCGATGCACTGGCGAACGGCTGGCAGGTAAACGCCATCCTGACCATGCAGAGTGGCTTGCCGATCACCATCACCAGCGGCGTCGATAACTCTCTTTCGGGCATCGGCAACGACTTCGCCGACTTTGTTCCCGGAGTGAGCACGGCGCGTCCCGCGGGCGTCTCGAAGATCGCGGAGTGGTTCAATACCGCCGCCTTTGCAAAGAACGCTACCGGTACATTCGGCAACACACCGCGTAACTTCCTGCGCGGCCCAGGCTACAACGACCTTGACCTCTCGCTGTTCAAGGACATCCACCCTGAAAGCCGCATCCACGGCCAGTTCCAGGCACAGGCATTCAACGCATTCAATCACACCAACCTTGCCAATCCGACGACGTCGGTCTCTTCCGGCACATTTGGCCAGATCACCGCGACCAGCAGCAGCTCGGGCTCAGTCAACATGCCGTCATCGATCGGCACACAGCGCGTCTTCCAGTTCGCCGCGAAGATCATCTTCTGATCGCAAGCCTGGAAGGCAGTAACTCCCGGCGGATCTCAGGGAGAAACACCCCTGAAATCCGCCGGTTCTATCTATGGACATCTTCCGTTGCACGACATCGCAATCATTTATCCTCCGGCATCGTTCCTTATCCGCTTTCTTTATGGGAGGCTCTCGTGACGATTCTTGTATATCTATCCATTTTCCTCGGCATCGCGCTCTTTGTTATTGGTTCCGTACTTCGCATTCTTCAGTACGCGCGGCTGCCGCAGCATCTTCGCTGGGAACTGTATCCTGTTCCGCACGAAGCCCCCGAGCGCGCCCGCCATGGCGGGTCCTACTTTGAAACCCAGCGTCACTGGCTTCAGCCGCAGAGCGTGCACCACGTGCCTGAGTGGCTTGCGATGTGCGACGAGATGATCCTGCTGAAGAGTCTGCGTCTGCACCATCCCAGGCTCTGGCGCGCCTCGTTCGCCTTCCACTTCGGCCTGTACCTCATCTTTGCGGCGTTGCCTGTGGCGCTGCTGCGCCTGGTGTTGCACGGGCCGGCGGCGCTTTTGTTGCTTGCTTACGCCAGCGCCATCCTGGCAGGCGCGGGCGCTCTGGGCATCGTGCTCGGAGCAATATTCCTGCTGAAACGGCGTCTCTCGGACCCGGCCCAAATCAACTCCACCAAACCTGCCGACATCTTCAATCTAGTTTTCTTTCTGGTCACCTTCGCAGTGCTGGGAACGGCCTGCCTGCTGAGGCCTCAGGGAACAGCGGGCCCGGGTGCGCTGTTGCGGGGGTTGCTGCATTTTGACCCGGCGATCTCCGTCGGCCCACTGCTGGCCGCGGGGCTTATTCTTGGCTCGGCGTTGCTGGCCTACATTCCCTTCACCCACATGGCACACTTCATCGGCAAATACTTCGCATGGCATGCTGTACGCTGGGACGATCGCCGCAACCAGCCTTTCAGCGCGGGCGAGCGCCGCGTCGCCGAATATCTCAGTTGGACTCCACACTGGTCCGCGCGCCACATGGACGCCGACGGCATTCGAACCTGGAGCGAAATAGCTACCGCCAATCCCACCGTTACCTCTCCGCAGGAGAAGCGCAAATGAAGAAGTTTACCCCTCTCAAATCACTCTCCGAACCCGGACGGGAACCGCTTCTCCATCTCGAAAATCTGGATCTGATGCCTTTGCCCGAGCCATTGGAGACGACCGAGAAGGATCGCCCATGGAATGAGCTCACGGCTCAGGCGCAGGCCAGGTACGAGTGCGGTCTGGACAACACCTGCGCCGTGAACGTGCCGCAGCCCCAAAGCCCCGAAGAGGAGCGGGAACTGGTTGTCTGCTTTCTCTCCGGCCTGGACAAGCTCTTCAGCGCCGCCGACAACTGGACCTTTCTGCAGCCGCTGCTGCTTACCATGGAGCACTGCACCGGCTGCCAGACCTGCGCCGCGTCCTGTCACATCTTCGAGGCCAGCGGGGGCGCCGAAATCTATCGGCCCACCTTCCGCTCGGAGGTGATGCGCCGTCTCTACTTCAAGCACGTGCGCCGCGGAGGCCTGCTCTCCGCATGGCAGCATGGAGAAGTAGAAGTCAACTGGCCGCTGATCGCCCGGCTCATCGAACTTGCCTACCGTTGCAATCTGTGCCGGCGATGCGCGCAGACCTGCCCGCTGGGCTGCGACAACGGCCTGGTGGCGCGGGAGCTGCGCAAGCTGTTCAGCCAGGAGATGGGTATTGCGCCCAAGGAAATTCACGAGAACGGTTCGATGCTCCAACTCAAGGTGGGCTCGACCACAGGCATGAACGCGGAAATCGTGAAAGACAACGTCGCATTTATCGACGAAGACATCAGCGAGCGCACGGGCATCGAAGTGCATACCCCCTGGGACGTGCAAGGCGCCGACGTTCTGCTCATCCACAATGCCGGCGAGATCATGGCATGGCCAGAGAACCCGGGGGCCTTCGCATTGCTGCTGAACATGGCCGGCATCAGTTGGACGATGTCCAGCGAACTGGCAGGCTACGATAGCGTGAATTACGGGCTCTGGTACGACGATGCGCAGTTTGCCCGCGTTGCCCTGAAGCATGTTGAGGCCGCCCGGAAGCTGGGCGTCAAGCGCATCGTCATGGGCGAGTGCGGGCACGCGCACAAGGCCCTGTGCGTGATCGCCGACCGGATGCTCGCGGGCGAGATGAACATTCCGCGGGAAAGCTACCTTCCCTTGCTTCGCGACATCGTGATGAGCGGCAAACTCAACTTCGATCCGTCGCGCAACGACTTTCCCGTAACGCTGCACGATCCCTGCAACGTTGTCCGCTTGATGGGCATTGTCGAGCCGCAACGCGAGATTCTGCATCGGCTCTGCCCGCAGTTCCGCGAGATGACGCCGCATGGAGTGGACAACTACTGCTGCGGCGGCGGATCGGGATTCGCCATCATGAACGGCAACAACTTTGCCGACTGGCGCTTCCACGTCTCTGGCCGGAAGAAGCTGGAACAGGTGCTCAACGCCTTTTCCGATTGCATGGATGTTGAAACTCCGAAGTATCTTTGCGCTCCATGCAGCAACTGCAAAGGGCAATTCCGCGACATGATCTCCTACTACGACCTATGGAAGAAGAATCGCATCTTCTATGGAGGGATTGTCGAACTCGCCGTAAATGCGCTGGCCGAGGTGAAGCCGGGCTTCATCGACTGGGAGTGGCGCTGAAGAATAGGTCCCGGTGGCGGCGTTGGTCCACACTGCCCACCGGGAGCGCCCTGCCGGTTCCAGATCTTGAGCGTAACTCTCCGGTTGAGACGGCAGGGCCGGGCAACTACCTGGGCAGGCCGATGCACCTTCGGCTGCCTTTTCGGTGCTTCTATTGCCGATCTGCGTCGCAGGGGCCTGCTGCCGATTTCCTCATCCGGTAGAGCGCGGCGGCGCGCAGCAGGCCCGCGGCCCACTCCGGCGTTCCCAACGCATGCACATGCGTATAAGCGGCAAAGATATTGCCTTCCACAATGCCATCCCGCCCCTGCCCGCATCCAGCGCCCCGCAGCACCGCGCACGCAGTATGCCGGGCAACATCGAGACCGGCGATTCTGGAGTAGTGGAACTCGTGGCCGCGGAGTTCGGCGCCGCGAGGATAGAATGCATTGTCGGCGTCCACCGCCAACACCGCATACCCGTGGCCTTGCGGCCGTTCGCATACTTCAACGTCCAGCGCGAGCGCACCTGCCATCGCAAACGTCTGCTGCCGCCAGCTTAGCGTGCGCGCGAGCAGCATCAGGCCGCCGCACTCGGCGTAGATCGGCAGTCCCGCCGCCGCTGCCTTGCGGAGCGAGAGCAGAAAGAGCCGGTTTCCGGCAATCCGCGCGGCATGTGTCTCAGGAAATCCCCCTCCGATGTAGAGTGCGTCCAGCCCATCCGGCAGCGCCTCGTTCTGGAGAGAGCAGACGCGCACCAGGTCGGCGCCCGCAGCACGCAGCGCCTCAAGATTCTCCGGGTAGTAGAACGTGAACGCCGCATCGCGCACGACACCGATGCGCAGGCCGCTGCCCTCGGAACGCGGCTGCGGGCCGCTTGGCCGCTCGAGCCCGGGAGCGCTCCGCGCGATCTTGCAGATCGCAGCCAGATCGAGAGCTCCGTCGAAGGCCTTCAACAACTCTTCCCGCGCGTCCTCAGAGGTCTCGGCCTCCTCCGGTGGAATCAGTCCGAGGTGGCGTTCCGGCAGAGGATTCTGTTTGAGGCGCGGCAACGCCCCGACCACGGGGATCGAACATTGCTGTTCGATGGCTGCGCGGAGCACCTGCTCATGCCGCTTACCGCCCACGTTGTTCAGAATCACTCCGCGCAAGTCGAGGCGGGGATCGAGCATTTTGCAACCCAGCACCAGAGCCGCGGCGGTTGCCGTCATCTTGGTGACATCCAAAACCAGCAGCACCGGGGCAGCCAGCAATCGGGCGAGGGCCGCGCTGGAGTGGGTTCCTTCCGCGTCAACTCCGTCGTAGAGGCCGCGATTGCCTTCTATCAGGTTGACGCCGTCTTCAATGGCATGGCGGGCAAAACTGCCGCGGAGGGCTTCGTCCCTTACCAGAAAGGTGTCCAGATTGCGGGTCACCGTTCCGGATGCCCAACTGAGCCAGGCGGGATCGATGTAATCGGGCCCTTTTTTAAACGCACGCACACCAACGCCGGCGCGGCGCAGTTGGAGAAGCAGCGCCAGAGAGACGAGGCTTTTTCCGCTTCCTCCCGAGAGGCCGCCGATCAGAAGCCGTGGTGCGGCCTGCATTGGCATCGGATACCGCCGGCCTCAGCCGGCCTGCTCGGGGTCCCGTTTGGGGGGCAACTGAATGTAAGACCCTCCGAGGTAGCTGTAGATGCAGCGCTCGGAGTCGATCAGGATGCGAATTGCCTTCTTGCAGTCGTCTTTGCTGCAAGCTGCCTCGCCGAATTTGGCGATCATGGCCTTGGTAATGTCGCCGGCCTTCAGGTTCTTCTTGCCTTCGCACTCGGCTATCAACTCATACATTGCTTCGGCAAGGACTTCGACCGATACTGCCGCCGATTCGCTCATGCGCGGACCTCTTCCTTTCCATCCATATTCAGCGCCACGATCTGCTCGAGTTTCGAGCGGAGCCGCACCACGTCGCCTACTACCAGCGTGGCCGGCGGTTTCACCTGTTGCTCCAGCGCGTCAATGGCGATGCTGCCCAGGGTGCCAACCACCACGTTACCGCTCTCCCAATAGGCCTTCTGAATCAGCGCCGCCGGTGTTTCCGCTGGGCGGCCGGCCTCCATCAACAGATCGGCGATGGTGCCCACATTATGCACGCACATCAGGAACACCGCCGTATCAATGCGCGCCACCGCATTCCAGTCGATCCGGTCCTCGTTGCCGGCCGCGTTATGCCCGGTGACGATGACCACGGAAGACGAGTAGTCGCGGTGCGTCACCGCGATGTTAGCGCTCAAGGGCGCCGACAGGCAGGCGCTCACCCCCGGCACAACTTCAAAGGGTACGCCGTGTTCGGCCAGATATTCAATCTCTTCGCCGCCCCTGCCAAAGAGAAACGGGTCGCCGCCTTTGAGCCGCACCACCACTTTGCCTTCTTTGGCCTTTGCCACCAGCGTTTCCTGAATCGCGGATTGCAGCGGCGAGTGGCCCGCATCCTTGCCCATGTAGATGCGCTCGACGGATTCGCCGGCAAGCGCGAGCACGTCCTGTTGAATCAGCCGGTCGTAAACCAGCACGTCCGCCTGGGCGATGGTGCGCACCGCGCGCAGCGTAAGCAGATCGACCGCGCCCGGGCCCGCCCCCACCAGAATTACCTTGCCTGCCTTCATTCTCAATCTCCTTGCGCGTGCTCCATGCATGCGTGCCGCTCTGCGCCGCGCACCACAATCGCGATTCTGACGAATACCGTAACCAACAGCGCGCCGACCGCCCAGATGCCGGCCACAATCGTCCACTCCGGCAGGGTAGGCACGTACTCTGTCAGATTCCCCAGCGGCGAGGGCACAAATCCGCCCACGATCAGTCCGAGCCCCTTTTCCATCCAGAGCGAAGCGAAGATCAAGACGCAGGCCACGGGCAGCGTCCAGCGGAAGCCGAGCGCCCGCGGCGTGAGCAGAAGGGCTACGGCAACAAGCAGCAGCACTCCGGAAAGGCACATGAACGGAGCCATGCGGTAGGCCCCATCGAGCCCAAAATAGAGATACGTCAGCGGTTGGGTATGTTCGGGAATCCGCGCGTAGCCGACCGTAAAAATCTCCACCAGCATGAAGAAGACATTGATCACCGCAGCATAGGTCATGATCGTACTCAGGGTCTTCACCGCTCCCTCGCCGGGATCGTAATCCGCGGCGCGGCGGAGGAACAGACAAAGCAAAATCAAAAGCGCCGGTCCGGCCGCGAAGGCAGAAGCCAGAAAGCGGGGCGCAAGAATGGCTGTCATCCAGTGCGAGCGCCCCGGAAGTCCGCAATAGAGAAACGCGGTAACGGTATGAATGCTGACTGCCCACGGGATGGAGATCAGCGCAACGGTGCGCATCCAGGCGGGGTGCGGCAGTTCGTCGCGCTCGTGGCGGAGCGCAGCCCACGTCAGGCTCGCGTTGATGATCAGATACCCGCTGAGCGACAGCATATCCCAGAACATCAACGAACTTGGCGTGGGGTAGAGAAGAATGTTGAGCACCCGCGCGGGCTGTCCCAGATCGACAAAGATGAACAGGACGCACATGACGACAGCGGCCATCGCCAGGAATTCGCCCAGCAGGGTGATGCGCGCGAATTGACGGGCGCGATGCAGATAGAACGGCAGCACAACCACGACCGCCGAGGCAGCCACGCCCACAAAGAAGGTGAATTGGCCGATGTAAAGGCCCCAGCTTACATCGCGGCTGAGGCCGGTAATGCCAAGGCCCTCGTCGAGCTGGCGCAGATAGACCACGCCGGCCACGGCGATCGCACCCAGCAGAAACGCCAGCCACATCCAATAGCGGCGGCTGCCCGTCAGTGCTTTTTCCATCAGAAACATAGGCTCATACCAGATAAAAGACCGACGGATTGGTCCCGAGTTCGGGTTGGCGTTGAACGGCAAACCGCTCGCGCAACAACGCGCGCGGCGCCGACTGCGGATCGTCGAGATTGCCAAAGACCATGGCCTTTTCCGGGCAAGCCAGCACGCAGGCGGGCAATTGGTTGCGCGCGATGCGCTCGGCGCAGAAGTTGCACTTCTCCACTACGCCTTTACTGCGGGTGGGAAAGCTTGCGTCGATGCTGGCAAGCGCAGGCCGCGGCTCCTCCCAGTTGAAGCTGCGCGAGCCGTACGGACAGGCGGCCATGCAATACCGGCAGCCGATGCATCGATGCCAGTCCATCATCACAATGCCGTCCTCGCGCTTCCATGTGGCCTGCGTAGGGCAAACGCGCGTGCAGGGCGACTGGGCACAGTGGTTGCAAAGCAGCGGCGCCTGCTGCTCCACCGAGCTGCTGGCGGCATAGGTGGACTTCACGAACGGAAAGATGCTGGCAAGCGGCTGCTTCCATATCCACTTGATCTCGTGCCTGGGGTTGGCGATCCGAGGCACATTGTGCGCTTCGTGGCAGGCCCGGATGCAGCGATCGCACCCGGAATCGCGCCGGCATTTGGCCAGATCGATCACCATACCCCAGCGAACTCCGGCCTGCGGCGCTTGCGCCGGCGCGGCGCGCAGTTCCCTGCGTACAGCCTGCACGGCGCCGGCAGCCAGCAGCGAAAGCCCCGAGAGCCGCAGGAAATCCTTGCGTGTAATCTTCATTGCCCGCTCCTCCACGGCTGAAGGCCGGTCTGCGTTGACGCAATTGCCGGCTGGTTGTGGCAGTTCCAGCAGTAGGGTGTTGCCACGCCGGCATAACTGTGGCAGCGGTCGCAGAATTGCTGCTTGTCGTGGCAGCCCAGGCAGGCGCCGGTCAGGCTCTTTGGGTACGAATGCCCATCCGGCGCGACGAACGTGCGCTGGTTGCGCCGTACTACGTCCTCGCGCCACTGCACCAGCAGCCGCATGTGGCTTCGGCGCATGGTTTCCGCCGGCAGAATGCAGCGCGCGGCATTGGAAGGCTTTTGCAGAACCGGCGCGGCAGACAACTGCCGGCGGCCGTGCGCAATCAGCAGCGGCCCGCTCGCCGCAAGCAGAAGCAACGCAAGACCCAAGCCGATCAAGACTCTTTCACGCATCTTGGGCCTCGCCTTCCGAGCCGCTCAGCGGCTCTCCGCGCAGATCGGTTGTGCGCGGCTTCTCGTCCTTCATCACCAGCGCGTTGCCCAGCAATTCGTGGACGCCGCCCACTTCCACGCCGGGCGTCCAGTATTCAAGCAGCGGGGGCAGCGTGGCCTTGTCGATGGCGCAGATGCACGCCAGCAGATTCACCCCATGTTTCTTCTGCACATGCTTCACCGCGTTGGCGCGCGGGAAGCCGCCGCGCAGGCGCATCTCGAGATTCTCGTCGGTCCCAAGGCCCGCGCCGCTGCCGCAGCAGAAGGTTTGCTCGCGGATGGTATTCTCCGGCATCTCATGGAAATTTCTACAGACGCTTCGCAGAATCGCCCGCGGCTCTTCCAGCAGGCCCATGGCGCGGGATGGATTGCAGGAGTCGTGATAGGTCACGCGCCAGTGGTCGTTGCGGCGCGGGTCCAGCTTGAGTTTGCCGTGATGAATGAGGTCCGCGGTGAATTCGCAGATGTGGACCATTCCAGTGGACCGCGCATGTTCAAAGCGGGTTCCCGTGACGGGAGAGACCGGCGTCTGAAGAAAATCGGCCGGACCGTTCATCGTGTCCATGTACTGATGAATCACGCGCCACATATGTCCGCACTCGCCGCCCAGAATCCACTTCACTCCGAGTCGGCGCGCCTCGTCATAGATCTTGGCGTTCAGGCGCTTCGTCATCTCGTGCGAAGAGAAGAGGCCGAAGTTGCCGCCCTCGGACGCAAACGCGCTTACGGTATAGTCCAGACCAATCTCGTGAAACAGCATCATGTAGCCGAGCAGCGTGAAATAGTGCGGCGTGCCGAAGTAGTCCGCCGAGGGCATCACAAACAAAACTTCGGCGCCTTTGCGGTTGATCGGCATTTCGATCTTCAGGCCGGTAAGCTCCGATGCTTCGTCGGCGGCAAACTCGATGCTGTCTTTGAATCCGTGCGGCTGAATGCCCAGATGATTGCCGACACGGAAACAGTTTGCGGCCGGCTCCAGAACCCAGTTGGTGTTGCAGCCGATCAGGTTCAGCAACTCGCGGCCCATCATGGTGATCTCGGCCGTGTCGATTCCATAGGGGCAGAACACCGAGCAGCGGCGGCACTCCGTGCACTGGTAGAAGTAGTAGAACCACTCCTTGACCACGTCTTCGGTCAGCTCGCGGCCTCCGGCAAGAGAGCCGAAGATCCTGCCGCCGAGGGTAAAGTAGCGCCGATAGACAGAGCGCATCAGTTCCGCGCGCGCCACGGGCATGTTTTTGGGATCGGAGGAGCCGATATAAAAGTGGCATTTGTCGGCGCACGCCCCGCAGCGCACGCAGATATCCATGAACAGCCGGAAGGAGCGATACTTCCCAAGCCGCTCGCGCATTCCGTTCAGCAGGGTTGCTTTCCAGTCCGCGGGCAACTTCCAGTCGGCGTCGGTGGGTTGCCAGGCGCGCGGGTTGGGCAGGCCGAGCGCGGTCAGGTTCTTGGCCGCGGCGCTGTAGCAGATCGAACCCTTGCGGAACTCGGGTTGCCGCGCGCGCCAGTCCCCTGAGGGCGGCTTTAGATCAATCTGTAGGAGTGGTTCCGCCATCTTCCGCCTCGAGAGCAAATCCTGCTGTCCGCAGTTTGTTGTGGAACTCGGCCTCCCATTCCGCGTAGGTGTGGGTCTTTACCGGATCATTCCAGGGGTTGACGTGACGGCGCGCGCGGGTGTCGTTCGCCAGGTTGCGTGTCGGCGACAGGAATACCCCGCCTGCGTGCATCAATTTGCTGAAAGGGAAATACACGGCTAGCGCGCACACCAGCGTCCAGTGGGCGAAGAACAGAGGGCCCAGCGCCGGGGGCACGGCAGGATGCAAACTGACCAGGCTCATGGCCAGTTGTTTTGCGCCGGCCACATCGGCTCGCGTGACATAGCGCAGCAGCATGCCGCTGGCGGCGATGCCGCCGATCAGCCATAGCGCGAAATAGTCCGCAAACAGCGAAAGTGAACGCGGGAGCGGCGCGGCCAGGCGGCGGCCAAACAGAAACAACAGACCGGCCGCCAGCAGAGCATCGCTTAAATAGACAGGGGGCGCGCCAATCTGCAGGAAGCCGTCCACCCGTTCCAACAGGTTCACGCAGGAAGGAACCGGCACAAAGAAGAAGCGCAGGTGGCGCAACAGTACAAGGAGAATTCCGTAGTGGAAAGCCAGCGCGCCCGCCCAAAGAAACTTTTCTTCCACCTGAATGAGGCGTGAGTTCACGAGCCCTGCGCCGCTGTTGCGGAAGAGCGAGCGAAACAGAAGCACCTCGGAAGCCATGCGCACGGCCACGCCGGCAAAACTGGCAGGACTGTCGATGCGGCTGTGGCGAATCCAGGTGAGAGATTTCTGCTGACCGCAGGTTGTCGCTATCGAAAACGGCACGGGAACCGAAGCCCAGCGAAGAATCCGGTAGCAGATGCCACCGAGCAGAATCGTCAGGGCGGCATAGGGTATTACGATGCCCACCACGGCGGCTCCCGCCGCACTGGCGCCGGCAAACGCCCCCAACAGAGCGAGGGCCGCTACGGCGAACAATGAGAACAACAGATTCATCCCGGCCCTCCCGCGTTCCTGAACTTGCCCGCTATCGGACGGTTCCGCAGCGATTCAATCTTGTCGCGGCAGGCGTCGTATGCTGCGGCCGCCAGACCGGCAAAGGTTTCGATTCTTGCCGCCAGCAGCGGAGTTATCGCGATCTCCATGCTTGCCAGCGCCGCCGGCAGGCCATCCACAAAGCCCAGGGCGGAACCGCGTTCGAACGGCTGCACCGCGAGCACGTGCGCGAGGTCGTCCATGGCCTGGCGGATGCACTCGTCGCGCATCTCCCCCAGAACCTCCGTGGCCAGCGTGCGCAAGCCTTCCCGCACAGTTGCGCCCACCGGATTGCGAAACGGATCGCGCTCCGCGCGGAGGAGGCTCTCTGGTCCGGAATCCCATAGAGCGAACACAGTCTCGGACCAGTGCGCGGCAATCGCGTCCGCATCAGCTGCTCGAACAAGCGGTTCGGTTCCCACTGCCGCTACACGCAACCCGTCGGCTTGGGCAGGCCAGCCAGCTTGCAGGCCCCTTTGGCCGGACCGGAGGGAAACAGTTCGTAGATCTCGCTGAGCTTGTAGCCCGTTTCCTTGCAGACCTTGCGCACCATCGGGGCAATGCCGAATTGCAGATAGTAATCGCGGATGTAGCGAATCACCTTCCAATGCCCGTCGGTCAGTTCCTGCACATCCTCGGTGTGCGCGAAGTCCCGCGCTACCGCCTCGCTCCACAGATCGGGTTCCTGCAGAAAGCCATCTTCGTCGACGTCGTACACGCGTCCTTCCACTTCAAATGTCGGCACCTTGTCTTCTCCTGTCAGTTCATCTCGATGTATCCGCAGGGACACGAATCCACGCATTTGCCGCATCCGTTGCAGAGTTCGGTCTTGAGTTTGTAATGGTCGCCCTTGGCCAGCTTCACAAAGCAGTTCTTGCTGCAATACATCCAGCACGTCTCGCAGTCCATGCACATGCCGCAACTCATGCAGCGCGCAGCTTCGGCGAGTGCCTCCTCCTGGCTCAAAGCCTCGCTTGCCGGCTGCACGGGAGCGGCGGGCTTATACCAGTCGAGCTTGAGCTTTTCCGAGCGGATGGCCGCGCCTTTGGTCCGCGGCACGAAGGGGCGCTGCTGCAGGAATGCAGCGATTGCCTCTGCCACGCGCTGCCCTTGCGCAATCGCCACGCTCACGCTGTTCACCACCTTCGGCTCAGCCTGTTGCGCGGCTTCGCCCGGCGTCTCGGGAATCCCGCCGGGCAGCGTCCCCGCCAGAACACCAAGTCCATCGGCCCCATCGCGCAGCTCGATCTCCGCAGCCTTCTGCAGTCCCATGGCGAAGAACACCGCCGCGTGTTGACGGCGCAATTCATCTACGGACACGTCGCGGCCCACCGCGCAGTTGGTGCGCAGTTCCACGCCCAACGCAAGAATGTTGGCGATCTCGGCATCAAGAATTTCGGCGGGAATCACGGTGCGGGGGATGCGGTAGCGCATCATGCCTCCCGCTGCCGGCGCGGCATCGAACAGGGTTACGCGATAGCCTTTGCGCGCCAGGTGATAAGCCGCGGCCAGGCCTGCCGGCCCTGCTCCCACGACGGCGATCTTTTCTTCCAGCAAGACGGCGGGCAGCGGCGCCCGAAAGCCCCGATCGATGGCCATGTCGCCAATGAACTGTTCCAGCCTGTTGACGGCCACCGCGCCATCCTTGCTTTTCCGGTTGCATCCCAGATTGCACGGATGCTGGCAGACACGGCCGCAGATGGCCGGAAATGGATTGTGCTCAAGGATCGTCTGCCAGGCAGCCTCAAAGGCCTGCATGGGAGTGCGTCCATAGGCCCGATGTTGCGCCACGGCCACCAGCCATTTGCGCACATCGGTTCCGCTGGGACACGCCTCCATGCAGGGAGCGGCCTTCTCGACATAGACAGCGCGCTTGGCGCCGGCTTCAGCGCTCGTCCCGGCTGCATGCTTGATGACCGGCTTCTTTGCATCCTTGAACAGCACCATCTCCGACCTCCGGTTCCGCAGCGGTTAGTGACGCACGTGCGCCGAGCGGGCATACGACAGCGGCGCGTACTTGAAATCGTCCACGTGATAGCGCGTGAACTCGATGCCCGTCAGCTCGAAGAAGCGCGGCCAGCCGATGCGGTCGATCCACTCTCCCACGCGCTCGAAGGGGCGTGCGTCGGCGCGATAGACGTCGACGATCTTGACCACCGCCTGGACCACTTCAGGCCAGCGCGGCGTGTGATTTGGAAGCCAGGGAATGGCCAGCCGCGAGAAGCGGGGCGCGCTGCGCGCATTGCTCACCTTGCCGCCCACCCAGATTGAGAGTCCATCCATCTCGGCGTCGCTCATGGGCATGGCCGGGCAAACACTGAAGCAGTTGCCGCAGTACATGCATTGCTCTTCGATCACTTCCACGTTCGGTTTGCCGTCGATGGTGGTGGGACGGATTGCGCCGGTGGGGCAGGAGGCGATCAGCGTCGGCACTTCGCAGACCTTGGTCAACTGCTCGTGATTGACCTTGGGCGGCGTCCGATGCACGCCGAGAATCGCGATATCGGAGCAATGAACCGCGCCGCACATGTTCAGGCAGCAGGCCACGGCAATGCGAAGCTTGGCAGGCATGTCTTCCTGCGTAAAGCGGTCGTTGAGCGCATCCATCACCGCTTTCACCAGGCCGGAAGCATCGGTGGCGGCGGAGTGGCAGTGCACCCATCCCTGGGTGTGGACGATGTTGCTGATGGAGTTGTTGGTGCCGCCCACGGGAATCTTCATTGCTTCCAGCGCAGCCAGCAACGGTTCGATGGCGGCGTGGTCCGTGAGCAGAAACTCGAGGTTATTGCGGCTGGTAAAGCGCAGATAGCCGCCGCAGTACTTGTCGGCCAGCTCGGCGTAGCGGCGCAGCGTCTGCACGCTGAGCAGGCGCGGCGTGGCGGCGCGCACGGTGTAAAGGCGGTCGCCCGACTCGGCTACGTGGCACAGCACGCCCGGACGGAGCGACTCGTGAAACTTCCACTTGCCGTAGTTTTTCAGAATCACCGGCGGAAGATATTTGTCGTAGCGCGGCGGCCCGATATCGGTCAGGCGAGGCTTAGCGGCATCCATCGTCATTGTTCGCCCTCCTTCTCGTTCTGGTAGTAGATGTAGGGGTTGTCGCGCGGTCCGATCAGCATCTCCGGCACGGGATCCAAACCGATGCCCTCCAGGAAGGCATTCAGGCCCACTCGCTGAATCAGCTCGCCAATGCGCTCGCGGTTGGTGCCGTACTCATCCCAGAAGTCCCAGATGCGCTTGAGCAATTCCTGGAGAGTTTCGAAGAGTTCGTCGGCAGCCACAAAGGGAATCAGGACCGAGCTGAGCAAAGCGCCCTGCACAATGGGCGCCTTGGCGCCGATCATGACGACCGCGCCGCGCTCGTTGCCGGGGCGCAGCGCCTTCGGCATGGCGTTGATGCAGTGCATGCAACGCACACAGTCCCGGTTCTGAATCTTGAGGGTCTCTCCGTCCCAATCCATGCAGTGGGTGGGGCATCGTCCGCATACATCCCTGAGGATGTTCAGGCCGTTTTCGGCGTACTGCTTGACCGCGGCCTGATCCACCTGGATTTCGTCTTTCCATGTGCCAATCAGGGAGAGATCGGAGCGCGCCACCGAGGCTACGCAATCGTTGGGGCAGGCCGAGCACTTGATCTTGAATTTGTACGGGAAGGCCGGACGGTGCAGCTCGTCCTGATAGGCCATGGTCAGGTCGTAGCACAGTTTCATTGAGTCGAAACAGGCCCACTCGCATCGGGCCATGCCCACGCAGCAGGAGGGCGTACGCATGGCCGACCCCGAGCCGCCGAGGTCGAATCCGGCCTGAGCAAGTTCCTGGAAAGTGGGCTCCAGTTGATCGGTGCTGGTTCCCAGCAGAATCACGTCGCCAGTCGAGCCGTGCATGTTGGTCAGCCCCGAGCCGCGGCGCTCCCAGATGTCGCACAGCACACGCAGCGCATCGCTGGTGTAGAACCAGGCAGCGGGGTGATTGATGCGCATGGTGTGAAAGTGAGCAACGTTGGGGAATTTCTCTCCGACGTCGCTGTAGCGGCCAATGACGCCGCCGCCGTAGCCGCGTACTCCGACCAGGCCACCGTGCTTCCAGTGACTGAGCCGGTCTTCGTAGGACAGTTCCAACTGTCCCAGCAGGTCGCGGGCGCTGGCATTCGAGCCGGCGGCCGCCTTGATCTCCGTCACAAAACTGGGCCACGGTCCCTGCTCGAGTTCATCGAGCATGGGGGTCTCGGGGCTCACGCCAGGCTGCGATTTGCCTTCGGCCTCTGCCATGTTTGCCGTTCTCCTTTGCACGGTCGCATCGGACAGTACACCCAAAACCGGGAGGCGGGCAAAAAGGAGAGGAAAGACAGGGATGATCCGCTCGCAATTCGGAGGACGCTCCACCCAGAGACCCGGGAAACAGGTGCGCAATCGATTACGATAAATTAATTCCGCGCGTCATTTGACTGGCAGTGATGAACGTCACAGTAGGCTTTTTCCTTTTCCGTCAACCGCATTGCCGCCCGGCAATGCTCCGGACCTCTACGGGCGAGGCGCGAAAGGGGCGCAAACCCATGGTCAGCGCCCCCTTCTTCGCCGGTGAGCCGCTCTATTTCAATAACCTGCGCAGATTCCGGTAGCTGATCGCGAGGCTTTCCAGCGGGGGCCGTTGTGTCTGGTCCTGCTCCACAAACAGGTAGCGCACATGATGCTTTTCTGCCTCGGCCAGAATGGCCGTCCAGTTCATGGAGCCGGTGCCCACCTCGCTGAAGAAGGCCGACTCGGGGCCCAGCGTCAGCGTAGGCGTGGCCTCCGGCCTTCGATCTTTCACGTGCAACGACTGGACGCGGCTGCCGTGCAGGCGGAGCATCTCCACCGGATCGCTGCCAGCCTGCGCCACCCAGTAGCAGTCCATTTGCCAGCCCACCCGGGCCGGATCGGTTTCCGCGAGCAAAATCTCCAGGCCCGTGCGGCCGTCGTACGACACAAACTCCACATTGTGATTGTGAAAGCCGAAGCGCAGGCCGCGCTTTTGCGCTGCTTCGGCCCAGCGGTTGTACTGGGCGGCCGCGCGCTTGTAGTCGTCGCCCGACCTGGCCAGATTGAGCGGCACCATCGAACAGACCGCGCACTCGGCGCCGAGTTCGGCACAGTAGTCGAGGCGCGCCTCGAAGTCGATATAGCCAAAGTGCGCGCTGGGGACCGCGAGGCCGGCATCTTCAATGGCCTTGCGCAGTTCGCGCGCTCCCATCGCATACTCGGCAACATAGGTTTCCACCTGCCGGTAGCCGATGGCGCGTACGGCTGCAAGGGTGCCGTGCAGATCCTTGTCGATGATCGTGCGCAGGGTATAGAGCTGCACGCCCAAGGCGCGGCCGTTCGCTGTTTCAGCCCGCAAACCCGGCAGCGCCGCCGTCAGCAAGCCGACCGCCGAGCCCTTCAAACACTCTCTCCGGTTCAACATTTTCTCCTCCATCTCCTTGTTTTTGGTCTGTGGCGGCATTTTCGCCAGCCGTGGAAGAGCAATAGGGTCAGCGGGCCTTTAATCCATTGCAATCGATTGTCCGCCAAAGCCGAATCCGCCCTCATGCAAGCCCGCCTGCCCTCTACGCTTCTTCCTTTTGCCTCATTCCATCCGCAGCACGTCCGCTGCCGGGTAGGTCCGTCCCTGCCAGTTCACGTCCAGAGAAGGCAGTTGCGGTGTAGCCGTCAGCAACTCCACCGAGCCGTTGGCCAGCAGCACAGTGTCCTCGATCTTGGCTCCGCGCAGATTCGGATTCCACGCAAAGGCCTGGCAGGCGCTCACTTTGTCGCCGCCGCCAGGCCGGGCGATCCACTCGCGCTCAAGAAATCCGGTTGCGCCGCCTTGATGATGATCGAACTCCTCGCCGGCAAATCCATTCGCTGCAAAGCCTTCCGCAGCGACTTGAAACAGACTGTCCGCGGTTGCACCCGTTCGGCTGGCGGCCTGCAGGCGGGCATTCACCTCGGCCATGGCGCGCATGTGCCCGGCGAATTGCTCAAAGCCGGCGCCAAACTGCACCCATCGGGTGATGGAGACCGACAATCCCCAGCGGCGCGCGCAAAAACCGATCATCGCCAATTGCTTGAGCACGCCCTGGCGCGGAACAGGATGCTTGAAGCCCAGCGCGCGCTCGTCCACGGCGGTAAGAAAGACGCTGGGCAGGATGCCGCGTTGGAGCAAGACAGCAGCCAGCATCGCTTCCAGCTTTATTTCGGTCATGCCGGGGCGCACGGCCAGCAACACCTGCGTAGCGGCCTCGGCGGCGGCGCGGCCCAGCCAGCGGTAGCGCTCTGCTTCGCCCTCGGTGAGCGTAGCGCGTAGCGGCTGCAGGTTCACCGCTTCGTAGCCGAACTGCGGCTTGTCGCTGACGGTCTTGCCGGCGCACGCCAGCTTGCGAACCAGAGCCGGTACGTCGTTAGCCGCCCATGGATTGGCGGCAATCTCGATCCCGGTCCCCTCCACCTCTTCGACGCCGATGCGCCCAACTTCGTTGTTGGTGGTCAGGCAGAAGCAGCGCCCGTCGCGGGTAACCAGCAGACTGGCCGCACCCGACTCGCGCAATACCCCCACGCGCACTTCCACGAGCCCGGCGGTCAGCCAGGCAATATTCTCATGCTGCGAAATCAGCATCGCATCGCAGCCGTTTTCGGCAAGATACGCAGCCGCCTGCCGGCATTTGGCCTGGACTTCTTTCATCCTGCCCGGTCCGCGCATTGGAGCCTCTTCGTTCACGTCGCCTCTCTCTCTTCCGGCAGGGCTGCACGACGGCACCCCGGCCCGATTGAAAACCGTCCAGAGTATAACTCCGGCTTTCGCACCCCGGCCTGGGGCCGCCCGGGGAAAAACCCCGTTACACTTGCACCTATGGAGCCGAACACGCCGGATTTCGCTAGGCCAGCCTCCGCGGTGGCCGCTTCCATCCCTTTGAAGATGCAGGCCATGGGCACTATCTTCACGCTCCACATGGAGGACGTGGACCCGCAGCGGGCCCAGTCCTGTTTTCAGGCGGTGCGCGAGGAAGTGGAGCGCGTGGAACAGGTCTTCAGCCGCTTTCGGGCCTCGTCGGAGCTGAGCCGCATCAATCGCCTGGCCGGGCGCGAACCGGTCGTCACCGACCCCGAGGTCTTCCAGATGCTGGCGGCTGCATCCGAGATCGGCCGCCGCACCGAGGGCTCTTTCGATGCCACCATCGGCCCGCTCGGCCGTGCCTGGGGCTTTGCGACGCGCACTCCGCATCTGCCGGACGAAGAGACGCTGCAGACCGCCGGTGCGGCTGTGGGCTGGCAGTATCTGCAACTCGACCCGGCGGATCGCTCAGTCTTTTTTCTGCGCCCGGGCATGGAACTGGATCTGGGCGCGATGGCCAAGGGGTATGTCGTAGACCGCGCCCTGGAGGTGCTGGAGGCCTGCGAGGTGGAGGGCTTGGTGGACGCGGGATCGAGCAGCCTGGCATCGACATCCGGCGCCAGCGCGGCACTACGAACCGTCGCCATCGGACATCCCCTGGAGGCAAACCGCACCCTCGGCGAGATCCACCTGGACGGCAGGGCGTTGGCCACCAGCGGCGTGCGCGAACAGAGCTTCCAGGTAGCGGGGCGGCGCTATAGTCACCTGCTGGACCCCGCCGGGCGGGCTGATCCGCACAGCATTGTACAGACCTCGGTGCTGGCTCCCAGCGCCACGGTTGCGGATGCGCTTTCCACCGCCATGTTTCTGCTGGGCCCGGAGCGCGGCGGCCTGGCAGCCGCGCGCTTCGACGCCTGCGCGGTGCTGTGGCTGGTGGAAAGCAGCGGCGGCCTTGCCTGCCAGGCCTACAACTGGCCCACGCCTCTGGACCTGGCGCAGGAGGAGTTGAATCGCTGACTCCGGGCGCGCGCCGGCGATGCTCAGAAAGGATCGGCCCGGACAACGCCCGGAACCACCACGCAGGGGATGCCCGCTTCGACGAGCGCTTCCATTTGCACTGCACCACGGTCTGAGCGCGGAAGATCGCCGCTCCTGAGCCACACTACGCTGCGGCCCTGGCGAGCATACCCCACGATGAGAGCATGAATCTCGTGCAAAGCGATCGACAGGACGCCGCAGGGTTTGCCCACGTCGATCCGCTCGGCCTGCGCGCCCAGTTCCAGCACCGCGGGGGAGACACGGTCGTCGTGCAGAATCACGGAGGCAGTTTCGAGAAGTCTCACGGCTTTCACTGTGAGCAGTTCCGGATCGCCCGGTCCGGCACCGACCAGATAGACGGTTCCTGCTTTTGCGCCCCGCGCGGCGCGCTGCGCGATCATGCGAGTGGGGCAGAGCGGGGAGCCGCAGACCTCGCGCTGGGCTAACTGGTGCAGCAGCAGACGGCGCGGCTCGCCCGCAGGCATGGCCGCAAGCACTTCGCGCCGCAATGCGCCTGTCCGCTCCAGCCACGGCCCCAGATCGGAGGGAAGTCCGGCATCGATCTCGCGGCGCAACCGCTGCGCGAGCGCTGGACTTTGGCCGCCGGTGGAGATTGCAATCTGCAGATCGCCACGCTCCACGATGGACCCGAAGAAGAAGTAGCAGTTGGGAATGTCGTCCACGCTGTTGGCCAGAATGCCGTGTTCGCCGGCCAGAGCACAGACCTCGGCATTCACCTGGGGCACGTCGGTTGCAGCAATCGCCAGCGCCGCCCCGTCAAGGTCTGCGGGGCGGAAAGCGCGTTCCCGCAACTCGATCTCCCCGGCGCCGGCCAGAGCGCGCACTTCGTCGGCCACGCGCGGGGCCACCACACGCAGCTTCAGACCAGCTTTGCGCAGCGTGGCAATCTTTTCGCCGGCCACACTGCCCGCTCCCACCACCAGGCAGAGGCGGCCCGCAGCTTTCAGGAAAATCGGCAGAAGCGCCATTTGCGTCTACTCTCCTGCTCCGCGCGGCTCAGGGCCGGTTGGCAGATCCCGCTGAACAGAGCAAAACCGGAGTGAAAGGATTGCCACTGGGCAAAGCTACTCCGTGTTTGCTATAGCGGCCAGCAACTGTCGAGACTCCTTCGCAGCTCCACTGCAATGGTTGCCCGGGAATCCGGACGCCGCACGGCAGTGGACCGCGGTGTACGCGGACTTGGCTTGCTGGCTCGATACTTTGTCCTCGCAGAAATAGTAGACGCCGGCCTGCTTGCCGTCCACTCTGTCCCGTCAGAGAAAAACCAGAGTAAACGTGCCCTTGGCGAGTACCTAGAAGGTGGCATCTACATGGGGAAAATCCACTTGAGAGCATTGCCTCTGGGTATAGCCACTCTGGTTTTGCTTTAGCCTTTCTGTCCGGCGCCCATGGTTTGTTGGACGCGCGGTAGAATCTTCCACCAGCGAGTCAGGGCCGCTGCCTTGGGGGAGGCGCTCTCGCGACTCAGCGGTGTTTGATGAAGTTCCCGCTGTGCAGTTCTCCGACCGCCTGGCGTATCTCCTCGTCGGTGTTCATCACGATGGGGCCGTACCACGCCACCGGCTCCTCCAAGGGCTTGCCCGAGACCAGCAGGAAGCGGATTCCCTCCGGTCCGGCCTCGACCACAAGTTCGTCGCCGCGGTCGAAGAGCACGAGCGAATGGTTCTTCGCGTCGTAGACCGGTGCAGCGTTTGGGCCAGCATCCGTGCTGGAAGCCAACTCCGTCAGGACGGCTTGCGGCGTGGATGCATCGCGAAACGTGCCCGCGCCGGCGAAGACATAGGCAAAGGCGTTCCGCTCCACCTCCACCTGAATGCGGCGCTTCTTGCCGGGCGGCACGGAGATGTCCACATAGCGCGCGTCTACGTAACTGCCTTCGGTCGCAACACCTTCCACCGGACCACGCTTGCCCCAGAACTCGCCGCAGATGATGCGGGCGTGGGTGCCGTCGTCCTCTGTAACCTCGGGGATGGCGCTCGACGGAATGTCCTGGTAGCGCGGGTCGGTCATCTTGAGCGCGGCAGGCAAGTTGGCCCACAGTTGAAAGCCGTGCATGCGGCCCTCGGCGTCGCCCTTGGGCATCTCCTGGTGCAGAATGCCGCTGCCCGCCGTCATCCACTGCACATCGCCGGCGGTCATGCGGCCCTTGTTGCCCAGCGAGTCGCCATGCGCGACCTCGCCTGCCAGAACGTAGGTGATGGTCTCGATGCCCCGGTGGGGATGCCAGGGGAATCCGGCCAGATAGTCGGCGGGGTTGTCGCTGCGGAAATCGTCCAGCAGCAGAAACGGATCGAACTCGGCTGTTTTACCGAAACCGAAGGCGCGTTGCAGCTTGACCCCGGCTCCTTCGATGGTGGGTTTGGTGTCAAGCATCTGCCTGACGGCGCGTAGCGACACGGTGGACCTCCTGTTGCTTCCGTGTCTTTGGATGCGCCAGGGGTTACTAAAGATGCAACAGGCATTGCATGCCGCAGACCGCTTCGCGTCCTTCGTGGTGAGGGCGTTCAAGAGGCTGGTCTTCGAACCGTGTGTCCGTGTTTCTGTAGTGAATTTGTGTTGGGAAAGCAACACCAAAATCGAAGATTTCTGGCACATCCGGCGGCGAGCAAGGTCGCAGGGTCGGGTTCGGGATGAGCGCATGTGAACTCTTCTTCCCGGGTCCCCAAATGCGAGGGACCCGGGGCACCCAGCATTTGGGAATACGGGAATTAACTACGCTCCGCGCACGTAGTCCCCGCTTTTGCCGCCGGTTTTGGTTTCCAACTGTACGCGGTGGATGGCAATGCCTTTATCGAGCGCCTTGGTCATGTCGTAGATGGTGAGCGCCGCGACGGAGGCCGCCGTCAGCGCCTCCATTTCAACCCCCGTGGGGCCGATGGTGGCGATGGACGCCTCGATACGCACGCCTCCGGACACCACCTCCACGCGCACGTCGATGTGGGTGAGCGTGAGCGGGTGGCACAGCGGGATCAGGTCGGCGGTGCGCTTGGCGGCCTGGATACCGGCGATGCGCGCCACTTCGAGCGGGTTTCCCTTGGGATTTGCGGGCAGCGCGGCCAACACGGAGGCCGAAAGCCCGACAAAGGCTGAAGCAGTGGCCGTGCGCTGGGTGGCCATTTTGGCGCTGACATCGACCATGCGCGCCTGTCCGGCCTCATCGTAGTGCGAAAGCTTTGCGGGTTCGGGCATCGGAGTCCTCAGGGAAGCAGGATGCGGACCACCGCTCCCGGCTTCAGCGGGCGGCTGTCCGGTGGAAGGACGATGAAGCAGTTCGAGCGGGCCAGCGCAGCCAGATCGCCCGAACCCTGCATGGAAAGAAAGGCTGCTTCCGGTTCGCCGGCCGCCCCGAAGTTGCAGTGGGCGGGCAGAAAGCGCGTCAGCCCCGACTTGGCGTGGCGTGCTTCGCCCTCTGCAAGCCGGGCCAATGCAAAGCGCGGTCCGCGCTCGGCCCTGCCCGCCAGCGCCGCCAGCATGGGCGCAGCAAACAGCAGAAAGGTGACGGCCGACGAGACCGGGTTACCCGGCAGGCCGAAACACTGCACGGGACGCAGCTTTCCGCCGGCGCGGCCAGAAGCTCTGGGAGCCTCGCCAAACACTACCGGCTTGCCCGGCTGAATACGCGCGCCGGTAAAGTGGAAGCGCGCGCCGAAGCGTTTCAGCGCCGACTCGACCAGATCGAACTTGCCAGCTGAGACTCCGCCGGTAATCAGCAGAAGGTCCGCCTTGAGCGCCTGCTTCAGAGCGCGGTCGAGCGCCTGTGCGTTGTCGGCGGCAGTGGGCAGCAGCCACGGATCGCCGCCCGCCGCGGCCACCAGCGCGGCCAACATGGGGGCGTTGCTGTTGCGGATCTTGCCCGGCCCCGGCGCTTCGTCCACCGGCACAATCTCGTCGCCGGTGGTCAGAATCGCCACGCGGGGCTTTGCGTACACCTGCAGCATGGCCTGGCCGCAGGAGGCCGCCAGCGCCATCTGCGCAAAGGTCAGTAGCTCGCCGGCTGCCAGCAGTTCCTCGCCTTTGCGAGCCTGCGCCGCGCGCGCCACGATGTTCTCGCCCACGGCGACGGTACGCGGCGGCAACAACTGCACACGGCCGCGCGTCCGCTTCACGTGCTCCAGCATTACCACGGCATCGGCTCCGCGCGGAACCGGCGCGCCGGTCATGATCTCCCACAGGCAGCCGTCCGGGAGCGGACCGGCAGGCGCGTCACCCGCGCGCGAAGAGCCCGCCACGGCGAGCGGCAGATGAGCATTGGCTTCGGCGGCGCGGCACGCATAGCCGTCGCGCGTGGAGCGTGCAAAGGGCGGCTGATCGCGATCGGCGGAGAGCGGCCTGGCCAGCACCCGTCCCGCGGCCTGCGCCAGCGGCACGCGCTCTGCACGCGGAGGGATCGCAGCCATTCGCGCCGCCTGCGCGGCCACCATTGCCGCCGCATCCTCGTATCCGGGCAGATTCTCGTTCATGCCAAGGATTGTAGACGCACGGCGCACAATCCGCTGGGAAGATGGCTCTTTGCGTGAGTTGAAAGGGCTGCGGCAGCAAGAGAAAGGGCGCATCCGGAAGCCCGGATGCGCCCTTTCGGTTCAGCTTGAAACAGACTACTTCTTGGCCGGCTTGGCAGCCTTGAAGCTGGAGTCAACCTTCTGACCTGCCTGGTCGAGGATACCCTTGACCTCGCCCGCGTACGGACCGTTGGGAGAGATCGCCAGATAGTGCTGGTAGGCGTCCGTGCAGTCCTGGGGCAGAACGATGCGGTTGGTCTTGGGGTCGATGGTGGCGTTCTGGATCAGACCCTGGCCCTTGATGTAGTAGAGGATGGCCTGGTTCGGGTCCAGTTTCAGAGCCTCGTCGGCCGCTGCAACCTGAGCAGCGCCGTTCCGCTCCTGGAAGAAGATGACGGCTTCGTTGCGCAGATGGAAGGCAGCGCGGGTCGGATCGGCCTTGGCGGCAGCGTCAAACGCGGCATTCGCCTCGGGCACCTTGCCCTGGCGCGCGTAGACTTCGCCCAAGCCGGCGTTGGCCACGCCGATAACTTCCGGCTTCGGCTTCTTCGATGCGCTTTCGAGATCCAGAGACTTCTTGTAGGCGGCCTCGGCTTCGTCGTACTTCTTCAGGCCAAGGTTGGCGCGGGCCAGGTTGGTCCACAGGATCGACTCATCCGGCTTCAGACCCGTGTCCTTGGTCATCAGGGTCAGGATTTCGTTGTACTTGGCGGTGCGGATGTCGTTGGCCTTGGCATCCACTGCCTCGCGGGTGGCCGAAGCGCCAAGTTCCTGGATAGCGGCAGCGCGAGCGCCTTCGGCGTCCTTGATGTCCTGGTTCACGACGCGCAGGTCGGAGTTCAGGGCATTGATCACCTGGTTGGCCTTCATGGCTTCGGAGTTGGCCTTCTTCAGGTCTTCAAGCTGCTTCTGCTGCTCGGCAGGCAGTTGCTTGATGAACTCGGCGCGGGACATGTCGATGTCCTGCAGCGTGTCCTGGTCGGCAACGACCTTGACGCCGCGAATGAAGTCCACCATCTTTCCGGGAGGTGTGTCGTTGGCGCGATAGACGATCATGTAGGTGCCCGGAGCAGCCTGGCCGCTGAAGTCGCCGTTGGATGCGACCGGGAAGGTGAACTTCAGGGTGTTGCCGCCGTCGGTGGACAGGCTGACTGTGCCGCTGCCCTGGGGCTCGCCGGTCGGGTTGGTCACGTGCCCGTGGACCTTACCCATCGGAGCTGCAGGCGCCTGCGCCAGAGCGGGCATCAGGGCAACCGACAGCAGCCCAAGCCCAAGTAAGAGAGTGCGTTTCATATTGTTCTCCTTGAGAGCGGCGCGAACCATGCTGCCCGCGAGCTCGAAATCGAATATTTGCCCAATTTACCGGTCAGAGCCACAGCTGCATGCCCGGCGTCCCTGCCCCTCGCGAACCGCCTGCCTGACGGCGGACGGCCACAACCAAAACCTGTTTTGCTGCCGTGCCCGGTTGCCTCCCCGCACCCGCAATGGATTGCGTACGGATTCGGCCCCAGTCACAGTGTTTCCCGGCAGAACCCAAGGTAAATCCAACCAAGCTCCCCACACAAGAGGAGCAGCCGATATCTACGCGGATATAGCGGAAAACGCATCCCGGCGGAGTGAGCGCCCGGATCGGTCAACGCCCGTTCCCCGCGCGCAGTTGCGTCAGCCCCTGACCAGGGTACGCTGTCCACAGCTCACGCAGGAGCATCCACTCCTCATGGTAGTGTGCCGCGGCGAAAGCTGCTTGTGGTCTGTATCACACTTTAAAATGCCAGTATGGGTACTACGATCCGGAAGGCCGCAAAGGCCGACATTCCGCAAATTCTGGCCTTCATCCGCGCTTTGGCGGAGTTCGAGCATGCTCCGGAGGCTGCCGTGGCCACCGAGGCCGATCTGGAACGCGACGGCTTCGGCCCCCGGCCCTTCTACGGCTGTCTAATCGCCGAGTACGATGGCCGCCCGGCAGGCTTTGCTCTCTATTTCTTCAACTATTCCACGTGGCTCGGCCGTCCCGGCCTCTATCTGGAGGACCTGTTCGTCGATCCCGAACTGCGCGGCAAGGGGATCGGCAAGGCGCTGCTCCAGCAGGTAGCCGCCGTGGCCGTCGAAAACGGCTGCCAACGCCTGCAGTGGGAGGTTCTGGACTGGAACACCCCGGCCATCGACTTCTACCGCGCCATGGGCGCAGAGTTTCTCGACGAGTGGCGCAACGTGCGCCTGAGCGACGAAGCGCTCACCAGGCTGGCGGCGGCCGACACCACACCGGCCACAACGGAAAGGTCCCATTGAAGATTCGTGTGATAGGCGGCGGGCTCGCCGGCCCTGAAGCGGCGCTGACCGCGGCGCGCCTCGGCTGCGAGGTCGAACTCTACGAGATGCGCACCATGGTGGACGGCCAGCCGCGCCTTACCCCCGCACACCAGACCGTCGAGTTTGGCGAACTGGTCTGCTCCAACTCCCTGAAGAGCGAGTCGGAAAACACCGCTCCATGGCTACTGAAGCAGGAGATGCGCCGCGCCGGTTCCGCTCTGATGCGATTCGCCGACGAAACCGCCGTCCCCGCAGGCCACGCCCTCGCCGTCGATCGCGTCGAGTTTTCCCGCCGCATTGGCGCCGCCATCGAAGCCGAACCCCGCATCCGCGTGATCCGCGAGGAGGTCACCAGCCTCGACCCCGCCGACGGGATCACCATCCTCGCCAGTGGCCCGCTCACCTCCGACGCCCTCGGCGCGGAGATCGAGCGGCTGACCGGCTCCGGCCATCTTGCCTTCTACGACTCCATCTCGCCCATCGTCGAGGCCGACACCATCGACATGGAGCGCGTCTACTTTGCCGCGCGCTGGGACAAGGGCACCGCCGACTACATCAACTGCCCCATGACCCGCGAGGAGTACGACGTCTTCTATGACGCGCTGGTCGAAGCTGAAGCAGCGGAGAAGAAGGAGTGGGAGAAGGCCGACTACTTCGAGGGCTGCCTGCCGATCGAGATTCTGGCCCGCCGAGGCCGCGACACGCTGCGCTTCGGCCCCATGAAGCCCGTGGGCCTGCGCGACCCGCGCACCGGCCGTACCCCTTGGGCTGTCGTCCAGTTGCGCAAGGAGAACCTGCGCGCCGATAGCTACAATCTGGTCGGCTTTCAGAATCATCTGAAGTTCGGCGAACAGGCCAAAGTGCTGCGGCTCATCCCCGGCCTTGAAAACGCCAAGTTCCTGCGCTACGGCCAGATTCACCGCAACACCTATATTTGTGCGCCGTTACTGCTGAACGAAACTCTCCAACTCAAGAGCGCGCCGGCGATTCTGTTCGCCGGGCAGCTCTCCGGCGTCGAGGGCTATACGGAGTCCATCGCCACCGGCCTGCTGGCTGGCATCTACGCGGCGGCCATCGCGCACGGCCACGAACCCACGCCCATCCCGCGCATCACGGCGCTGGGCTCGCTGGTTCACTACATTACCCACGCCGAGGCCAAGAGCTTCCAGCCGGCCAACATCACCTTCGACCTGCTCGAGCCGCTGGAAGAGCATCTGCGCAAAAGCATTCGCGACAAGAAAGAGCGCCACCGCATCCAATGTGAAAGGTCGCTGGCGGCGTTCGATGCGTGGTGGGCGGAGGCGATGCGCGTGGAACTGGCCAGGTGAGGAAGTCCCAAGCGGCTTGCCGGCGACAAGGAGAGTGTTCATGCGCCAGTCATTCACGGTTCGCCGGCAGTGCCAGATCCACGCTCCCATCGAGCGCTGTTTCAAACTCTCGACGTGCATTGAAGTGGTGACGCCCATCCTCGGCATGAAGCCGGTGGAGGGACGCACCAGCGGCTTGGTGGGCGAAGGCGACACGGTGCTCTGGAGAGGCTGGAAGTTCGGACTGCCGCAGTTTCACCGCAGCATCATAGAAGCCTTCGAGCCGCCTGTTTTCTTTCGCGACCGCATGATCGACGGGCGCTTTGCCGCCTTCGAGCACGATCATCGATTCATTGCTCAGCCGGATGGCTCGGTGCTTCTCTCCGACGAGTTGCGCTTCTCTCTGCCCTTTGGCATGGCAGGCGCATGGGTGGCCCGGTTCATTGTCGTACCTCACGTGGAGAAGCTGCTGGGCCGCAGATTCGCGCTCATCCGCGCACTGGCGGAGGGCGAGGGGTGGCGCGAAATTCTTCAGCCGTTCGAAACGGATGGATCGGCCTGAGAGCAAAAAATATTCTGGCGAATGTTCCCGGCACTCGTCCTACAATCGGCACATGCAAACCCAGCGCAGAAATGCAATCGTCTCTATTCTCTTCACCCTCTTCGGGGGGCCGGGAATCGTGGTGCTCTGGCTGCCGCTGTGGCTCACGCACTTTCGCACCGTTCCCGGCGAGTCCGTGTGGATGCGTGCGGCGGGCACGGCGCTGATTGTGCTCGGCCTTGCGCCTGGTCTGGAATCGGTACGGCGATTTGTGACGGTGGGCCGCGGAACGCTGGTGCCCACTTCGGAAACCGAGCGCCTGGTTGTCAGCGGCTTCTATCGCTACGTGCGCAACCCCATGTATGTGGGTGTGATGGCAACGCTCGCGGGCGAACTGCTGCTCTTCCGCAATCGCGGTTTGTGGATCGAGGCGGCGCTGGTGCTGGTGGGCCTCAACGTCTTCGTGCGTCTCTATGAGGAACCGAGCCTGGCGCGGCGTTTTGGCGAGGAGTATGCGCGCTTCCGCCGCCACGTCCCGCGCTGGTGGCCGCGGCTGCATCCGTGGGACGGCTGCGACGATTGATCCGGCCCATAAAAATGTCATAGCTTCCCACCCATTTCGCGATAAAGCCATCCGAAATGGATGGGGGCACGGTGCTTCCGTTGGAGGGCCGGGTCAATAAGCGCGGGAACCTTTCCCGCACCGGCAGTGTCCAAAGAAAGAGGGCCTTCCCGCCGACGCGTTCGCGCCAAGGCGAACGTGTACCCTGAAGACTGGACCTTTTTGTGGGAAACGGAGAGTAACGATGCGGTGGATGGCAGCTTTGGCAGGAACGGCCGTGGTAGCGGCAAGCGTAACAATGGCCGTGGCACAGGCCGCCCCGCCCGCGAAGGGCGCAGTTGCCGTCACGCTGCCCCTTTCGCCCAAATCTCTGCTGCCCGAGGCCTTCTCCGGCTGGGTCTCCGACGAAGCTCCCAAGGCCCTTGCGGACGCCGCTCAGGCCGACCCCGCCAACGCCGCCGCGCTCGAGGAATACTCGTTTACCGGCGGAGCCTCCGCCGCGTACAAGCGCGACGGGCAGACGCTGACCCTGCGCGCGCTCCACTTCCAGGATTCAAGCGGCGCATACGGTGCGTACTCCTTCTACCGCCAGAACGGCTGGCCCAAGGAAGACATCGGCGCTGGCGCTACCTCGAACCATAACCGGGTGCTCTTCTGGAAGGGTTCCACGGTCATCGACGCCACCTTCTCGCACATCGAGCCGATGTCGGCCGGGGAACTGCGCGAACTGGCAGCCAGGCTCCCGGTTCCTGCCGGCACACGCGCGCTGATGCCGCCGCTGCTCGCCAATCTGCCCCAGACCCGGCTTGACGGCCAGACCACACACTACGCCGAAGGCCCCGCAGGCTACACAGGCGCGGGCGGCGTGCTACCGGCCGAACTGGTGGGCTTCGATCGCGGCGCGGAGGCCGTTACCGCCAACTACTCGCTCTCTTCCGGCCCTGCCACGCTGACCATTATCGACTACCCCACCCCGCAGATGGCCGAGGCGATGGAGCCGCGCATCCGCGCCTACATTCAGGCCGGGAGCCAGGCCCAGCCGGCATGGCCCCAGCCCCTCAAGGACTCGGATCTGGCCTCGCTCGAAGTGCGGCGCAGCGGCCCCCTAGTCATCCTGGTCAGCGGCGACGCCATTCCCGACGAGAGCCACAAGTTGCTGGAGTCCGTCCACTACTCGGCCGACTTCACCAACCTGCCGGCCGTGGGCGGCGACACGGAAGTCTCAAAGACCGGCAAGCTGCTGATGGGGATTGCCGCCCTGGTCATCATCGGCGGCAGCGCGGCCCTGCTGCTTGGCTTCTTCCTGGGGGGCGGACGGGCGCTTTACCGGATTGCGCGCGGCAAGCCTGCCTCTTCGCTCTTCGACGAGGAGTTCATCCGCATCGATCTGCGCGAGCGGCCCGTCGAACTGGCAGAGTCTCAGCCGGATGGTATTGACAAGCCGCATCCGAAGGGTTAACAGGGCCAGGAACCCTGTGGAAAACTAGACAGAAACCCTACGAAACACCCTAAAAAAGCGGGGATTCGCGCTCCGCGAAAGGCGAACAGAAAGAGAATATAGGCAATCTTTCCCGTGAGGAAATGCCTTTGTAAGTGGTTGAAGAATAGAGCTTTATTTCAGGAAAGATTTCTCCTTGACACTGCTCTCCCCCGCTCCTACTATGCAGCCAGAAAGTTCTGATGGTTTTGCCTCCGTTGGAACTATTCTCCCAAAGGAGAGAGCTGCCCTGTTGCCGGGCGGCTCTTTCCGTCTCTGAGCAGTTTTTTGCTAGGACTTGTCTCCGGCATCCTCGGCCGGGTCGCTCCAGCGATGTCCGCAGCTCTCGCAGAGCCACTGGTTGGTGGGCTCCACGTCCTCCAGGATCGGGTCGGCGGCATGGCAGGAGGGGCAGGCAGGCAGAGCGAACTCCGGCGTCTCCTGCTGCAGCTCGTCCACAATCTCCTGCGGGATGGGCTGTGCGGCGACCGAGCGGGCGGCCTCCAACTGATCGGCGGCTACCAGCACGCGCGGATACTCCCGCCGGGCCTCCAGCCAGCTCTCGATGCCAGCTTTGCCCAGCGCCACTTGCAAAGCGCGCGCCTGCTCGACGGTTTCGCACTCATTCAGAACCGTCTTCCAGGTGAAGTCCACTTCAGCCGACGCACCGGCCTCATCTTCGCCGGCAATCTGCGCAAAGTTGGAACTCGCGCCGGAGCCGAGGGGAACCGCTCCAAGGCCGGCGATGGCACCCGCGTCAAAAGCGTCGTCGTGCGCGGCGGCGTGGATGGGCTCCGGCCCGTCCGGAGTGCGCGATTCAGCGCTGGAGGTGCGGAGGCCGCGGCTCTGCATCTCGCTGGCTAGCGCCTGGCGCGCCACCTCGGTCAGCTCGTCGGCCTCCTCGGCCAGGGCGAGGAGTTCCCCATCGTACATGGCGCGATAGTGCTCGGCGAGCCGCTGCAATTGGCTGGAAGGATCTATCTGCATGGGCAGCAGTATAGCTGGCCGGGAGTGCGCCAGGCAGTGGCAACGCTCGCAGTCATCGCCATGGAGGCGCTCCCTGGCCAGCTTGGGGGCTGTGGAGGGGCGGAGGGACGCGCCCCTGGGGGCATTGCATCCGGGCGAGCGTGCGGGGCCCAGGATCGGTCTGCGAGCATCGTCAGCCACGATGCGCCGGTTCCGTCTTCCGAGCGATCCCTCCGCACGAAGAGCTTTACCTTCTACCGGCACAACGATACAATCAGAAAGGCAAGCCGAAGTAGCTCAGTTGGTAGAGCAGCTGATTCGTAATCAGCAGGTCGTCGGTTCGAGTCCGACTTTCGGCTCCATAGATTCAGTAACTTACAGGCCACCCGCATAGGGTGGCCTGTTTTGTGTCAACACCGTGTCAACAAATACCCCTAGACTCTTTGCTCAACGGTAGATGGGATCGCAACGAGATGGCAGCGAAGCAAGTGCTTAGCATAGATTGCCACGATTTATCTTGCTCGATCTTCTTCCAGCACATCCGCCGCATCCGGGACGGCTTTGTCTTGCCTGTGGCAAAGTTGTATCCCTGATTGAAGGGCAGGAAGCGAGTGGCCTTGCCAGCGAGTTGAGTGGTCATCGCCACTTCGGAGTTCGAGACGGCGAAGTGTACCAGTGCCCCGCCGGGAAAACTCAACAGCGGCTCCGGCTGTCCAGACGGGCCGGGGCCGCCGATCTGGTTGGTAATTCCTCTGTGCTCAGGTACATGGAATCCTGCATTCCCGTCGCGGGATTGGTGTAGCGGTATTCCCACGCCGATTTGTTGTTGGCCCGCGGAACCTCCCGCAGGCTGCCTTTTTTGAAACGCTGTCGCGCTTGTTTCATGGCTCCTGATCCTTTCGGTTGGGAGTCAGTGCGGCATGGTTGGTTAAGTTGGATATTAATTTACGATCCACATCTTCATTAAGGAGCGAGAGGCGAAAGAGCCAGCATTTGCCTTCCTTCATTGCCGGTACCAGGCCGAGTCGAGCCTTCGACTCAAGCGTTTTATATTGAATCCGGAGATAGCGGCTGGCCTCCCGGGAATCGAGCTGTGGATCGAAACCGTCGGTTGTAGGTCCTCCTTGAACGCCGCTTCCCATGGCTGGCTGCTTCTGCCGGGCCTGGCATTATTCCCGTTGAAAGTAGACTAGGTTAGCCTCTGTCCATAATCCAGCCTTCCCTGACAGCATTTCCGGTAGTACTGGGGGGCGGTGAAACTATTTTCGTGCCTGAGGGCTAAGCCAGAAAGGCCGGCGTAGGCAGTCGGCTTTGCTCGCCTGGCTGGTCGCCGCTAAAGCATCCCTCCAATTGCGCGGCACTGTTCATCGGACAGGCGGAGCCAGATGCCGCCTTTGCTGATTTCGAGGCCGAGTTCGAGCCCCTCACGATCCCATTTGTCGACGAGGCCGTTGCCACGGCTGGCCAACTCCCGCACCGTGAGGGAGCTATTGATGCTGAACTCCTTTGGGAGCTTCTTCCGAGATTCGGTCGTAAAGCCGCAGTGCCAACCAGAGCATTGACGGAACTGATCCACAACGACTTCGCCGCTGCCTGGCAGCAACGTCCGTTCTCTCATCGTCGCCGCGATGCATCGCCAGAGCTCAATTTTGTTCTATCCCTGATTGAGCCATCAGCATAGTGCCAGCCGAGGTTCACCAAAATTGCACATGAACCACTGTTGCTCCGCCGCGTACAAAATTGTCGACGATTCTCGATTGGGGATCAGTGCCCTGCGTGCACCATTCTCCATCGCAGTGGGCGCCTGGTTGGTTATCGGGCTGAAATCACGGGATTCGTGGCCATTTTGTACGCACTTGGAGAGAACTCGACAGAACGAAGATAGCTTTAGCAGAACCAACTGATTCTATTTGACTTCTAACATGACAATACCGAGCACAACTGTTTCATAACTTGTGGCATTCTTCATGAGTTCCTTATCGGCGCAATGGTAATTTTCTTTCATACCATCTGCAAGACAGAGGCCGGCGATGCGGAAGTGCCTTACCGTTTATTCGGAAGCACACTGCGCCGCACATTTGCATTCATTTCCTTCTTTCAAACAGGAGAAAGCTCATGGCGGAAAAACAAGCACCCCAGATGCAGGCAACCCTGGGCCTGACCGGCCTCACCAGCAATGCCATGGCGCTTATTGCGCCCGGCGCTTTTCTATGGCTGACGTTCTACATTCAGGCCACCACCGGCACTACAGCTCCCGCCATGTGGATCGGTATCTTTGCCGCTCTGCTGCTTTGCCTGGCTACCGCCGTGGCTTACGCCGAGATTTCAAAGCTTTATCCCGGCACCGGATCCAGCTACTACTACGCAGAGCAGGCGCTGCTTTCGAAGGATAGCTTCTTCAAATATGCCCGCATTGCCAAGTTCATTGTTGGCTGGGGCTCGCACCTTTATTACTGGGTTTACCCCGGCGTGATGGTCGCCACAACCGGCATCTTTATCGGTTATGTTGTCGGCTTTCTCTATCCTTCGTTCCTCTCAGGTTCCAATCCCGGACCAGTGTTCATGGCTCTGATTGCCGTACTGTTTTCCTTCTTCGTAGCGTGGATTGCGCAGAAGGGCGCGGGCACATCGACGGCCGTCAACCTCGCCATCAACATCATCCAGATATCGGCACTGGTGCTCTTCAGCGTGCTGGCGCTCGGCTATCGTGCCAGCCATCCGGCAGGATCGCCGGCCTTCCAGTACGACGGTCAAAGCCTGGCCACCTACACCTATCAGTTTGCTACGAATCCCAAGGACGGCGCCATCCTCCGCGATGCCAGCGGCACTCCGCAGCCGATGCTGGACAAGGCAGGGAAGCCGGTTCCCTTCACTATTGACTATCCGACGACCGACGCCAGCGGCAACTTCCTGACCCATCCGAATGCGATCTCGGTGATCGCTCCTCATAAAATTAGTTATTTGTTCATCCAGGCTACGGTCGCGATTCTGATTCTCGTTGGCTTTGAATCAGTTACCGCCATGGGCGGCGAGGCCAAGAATCCAACCAAGCATATTCCCATTGCCGTCATAGCATCGTTGCTTATACAAGGCTTGATCTGTTACCTGTTTGAGTACTTTGCCGCCAACTACTTCTTAAACTCGGGTTACACGATGGCCAGCGCATCCACCTCCGCCGCTCCCATTGGTGACATGATGATCATCGTTGGCGATGGCCTGCTCGGACAGGGGCACGGCAAGTACTTCATGCTCGCCGAGGCGTTCACGGTCTTCCTGGCGCTGATCGGAACCACGCTGAGCTGCATGAACACGGGCGCCCGCGTTACCTATGCAATGGGTAAGGACGATGAGGCTCCCGAGCACTTCGGCATGCTGCACGCTGAGTCGTTGACTCCTCGCCGCGCCATCTGGACGCTTGCTGTGATCTCGGCCGTCATCGGTGTGATCGCTGTGTCGCTGGCCTTCGGCGATGCCGGCGCTCCCAGCGATGCCTCGATCGCCGCACTACCTCATGGCATCTTCTCCAGCGTTGGTTACACGACCCACGACAAGATGGCCGCGCTGCCCAACTCGTTGCTGACCATCACGCTCACCTCCAACTTCGGCACATTCATCCTGTATGCGCTGAGCTGCTTGCTGTGCATGATGGCCTATCACCGCCGCCACGACTACAACATCGTAAAGCACCTGTTGATTCCAGGGTTTGGCTTGCTGGCCAACATCGTCTGCATGGCCTTCTACCTGATAGCTCCGGCCTTTGGCCTGGGCACGTTCAAGGAGCCGCTCCTTGCTGTAGGCATCTCGGTTGTCTGGGGAATGTACGGAGCTATCTACTTCATTCGCTCATCGAGGAGCAAAGGCAAGGCGATTCTGCTCACGGAAAAATAGTAGCATCCGGGTACGTATACCTTGTGCGTGGAAGCCACTTCAGGTTGGACGTCTGAGGGCGGCATCCACGCACAAGCCATCTTCACGATCCGCAGAGGATGCACCGGCCTGTTCCGCGCGGCTGATGCGCCCTCCGCCGTGTAAGGGCACATCATTCATTCGAAGCAGCGACTCTTCGTTCCAGCGAAACCTTTGAGAATAACGCTGATCGGGTTGCGAACTCTCGTCGGGAGTTTTGCTGAGTATCCAGACGAATCCTCTGCTATTGCAGGTGAGGAGGGAGCATGTCAGATCAGAACCGTTCTTCCGATCAGGGACGCCTCCTGACCTCCAGCAGCAGTGCGCATGCGGCTTTGTTGGGGATTTACGAGATTTCGAAAGTTCTCACGCGCCCTGCTCGCCTGGAAGAAGCTCTTTCCGGGGTCATGCGCTTGCTTGCGAGCTTCCTTGATATGCACGACGGCCTGATAGCTCTCATCGGAGAAGACGATGAGACAACAACCGTTGTTGGCTCCGGTTGGAGCGAGGGCACAGCGCGGGAGCAGTTTGAGCGTCTTCCGGAACAGGCCGTGGGGCAGATAGTGGTTTCAGGAATGCCGCTGATGGTGCGCAACATCGCGGAGAGCCCATTGTTCGCTGACTGGAGCGAGCTAAAAAGTGGCGAGCCCGGCATCATCCGCGCCTTTGTTGGAGTGCCCATCCGCAACGGCGATCGAACCATCGGGACGATCATGATTGAGCGCCAGAGCCGCCATGATCTGTCCGTTTCGCTCGACGAGGATGCACGCTTTCTGACCATGGTCGCAAATCTGGTTGGCCAGACAGTTGCATTGCAAACGCTGGTAGCGCGCGATCGTGAACGGCTGATGAACGAGCGCCATCGCTACGAGGAGATTCTTGATCCGTGTGCAAAGCGGACGCCTGCGCACGTCTCTGGAATTGTGGGCGACAGTGAGTCAATTCGATCCGTGATTGAAAAAATCCAGCAGGTGGCGCGCTGCAACCTTCCAGTGCTTCTTTGTGGAGAATCGGGTACAGGTAAGGAGTTGTTTGCCCGCGCCATACATGAATATTCGCCTCGGAAAAACAAGCCTTGCATCAAGGTGAACTGCGCGGCACTGTCAGAGAGCGTTTTGGAGTCGGAACTGTTTGGCCATGAGAAAGGCGCATTTACAGGCGCTGTCGAGATGCGCAAAGGGCGCTTCGAACTGGCCAATGGAGGCACGCTTTTCCTGGACGAGATCGGCGAAATCTCTACTTCCTTTCAAGCCAAACTATTGCGAGTATTGCAGGAGGGAGAGTTCGAGCGCGTGGGCGGATCGCGCACCATCAAGGTAGATGTCCGGCTGGTGACTGCGACCAACCGTAACCTCGAAGAGGCTGTTCTAAACAGATCTTTCCGCTCTGACCTTTACTACCGCATCGGCGTCGTGCCTGTTTACCTGCCTCCACTGCGGGAGCGCCGCGAGGATGTGCCGCTGCTTGCAGCCGAGTTCCTCAAACGCTTCAACAAAGAGCATGGGGTTGCACTGGTGTTTTCACAGAGCGCCATGCGTATGCTCACGTCCTGCGACTTTCCAGGCAACGTTCGAGAGCTGGAGAGCTGCGTTAGGCGCACGGCCGCGCTGGCAAATAATTCAACTATTAGCGTCGAAGACTTTGCGTGCAACAACGGAAGCTGTCTGTCTCTCATGCTGGGCAGATCGCTCAACGCAAGGACAGCCGCCGGCATGCCATGGAGCAGTGGTAAAGGTGCAACGTCCGTAGAAGCCGAGACTGCGCTGCCAGTGATTATGCCAGCACAGCCAGCTTTTCCGCGCGGGAGTGGGCCGGCCCCGGCCGACACAGGATTTGGCGAACGGCAGCGGCTTGTAGAAGCCATGGAGCGCTCCGGCTGGGTGCAGGCTAAAGCAGCGCGCATTCTCGGCCTTACGCCCCGTCAGATGGGTTATGCGCTCCGCAAGTACGGCATCGAAATCAAGAAATTCTAGCGCGCCCTTTCCTCCACATTTCGCAACAATTCGAAATGATGCGCCGATGAATGCTTTGCGACAAACACGACGCAGCACAGATGCTTGTCGCGAATCCTACAGGGCGGGAGCAGATAACTCGCGATAAATGAGTCGCACTTGTTTGGCATTGAGATTGCAGATGTAGTGGAACAACACTTGCGGCAATGCGCGCCGCGACGGGAGAAGCCACTATGACTGCTACCGATCCGACCAACCCACTGCTGCACATTGTTCAACCACAGGCTCTGCAAACGGTCTGCGACCGCAGTGGGGCCACGCTTGGCAGCTGCGGCTCCGCTGCCGGAGCAGGCGACCTGCCGCCCGCTGTCTGGGAGAAGATCAAGAATCATCCATGCTACAGCGAGGAAGCGCATCACCACTACGCGCGGATGCATGTAGCCGTAGCGCCAGCCTGCAACATCCAGTGCAATTACTGCAACCGCAAATACGATTGCAGTAACGAGTCGCGTCCGGGCGTTGTCAGCAAGCGACTGACTCCAGAGCAGGCAGCGAAGAAGGTGCTTGCTGTTGCCTCCGCCATTCCGCAGATGACTGTACTCGGCATTGCAGGACCGGGCGATCCTCTGGCCAATCCAGACAAGACGTTTCGTACATTCGAGATGGTTGCAGCCGAAGCGCCCGACATCAAGCTCTGCCTGTCGACCAACGGTCTCATGTTGCCTGACCAGATCGATCGCATTGTCGCACTGAAGATCGATCACGTAACAATCACCATCAACATGATCGACCCGGAGATTGGTGCGCGCATCTACCCATGGGTCTATTACAAGGGCCGCAAATACACAGGTATCGAGGCATCGCAGATGCTCAGCGAGCGCCAATTGCTAGGCCTTGAGATGCTCACTGCGCGCGGCATCCTCTGCAAAGTCAACTCGGTTATGATTCCAGGCATCAATGATCGTCATCTGGTGGAAGTAAACCGCGCCGTCAAGCAGCGCGGCGCGTTCCTGCACAACATTATGCCGCTCATCTCTGCACCGGAACACGGCACGGTCTTTGGCCTCTCCGGACAGCGCGGACCTACGGCGCAAGAGCTGAAGGCGTTGCAGGACGACTGCCAGAACGAGATGCAGATGATGCGCCACTGCCGCCAGTGCCGCGCAGACGCAGTGGGCATGCTCGGCGAGGACCGTAGTGGTGAGTTCGCCGCGGAAAAAATCGACTCGAAGAAAGCTTTCTACAATCCCGCTGCTCGTCAGGCATATCAGCAGGCAGTGGAGGAACATCGCGAGGCTGCCGCTGCTGCAAAGAAAGAAGAGCTTGCATTACTTAGCGGCCAGAGGAGCGACATCTCCATCCACATCGCGGTTGCCAGCAAGGGCGGCGGCCGCATCAACGAACACTTTGGGCACGCACGCGAGTTCCAGATCTACGAGGTTAATGTTGAAGGTGTTCGCTTCATCGGCCATCGCCGCGTGGATCAGTATTGCCAGGGGGGCTACGCAGAAGAAGACAACCTCGATACGGTTATTCGTGCAATTCAGGATTGCGTGGCCGTCTTTGTTGCACGAATCGGCGGATGTCCGCGCAAAGGGCTTGAGGACGCCGGCATCGAGGCCATTGATGCGTATGCGCATGAGTTCATCGAAGCTTCGGCACTTGCCTACTACAAGCAGTATCTGGGCCGCGTACATGCCGGAGACATCGAACACCGAGGGCGTGCCGACGCTGCGATCCGGCAGGGAGCACTGACGGCTTAGCGTTGAAAGCGAGCATGGCTATCACCAGGAGATAGAAGAATGAATATTACATTAGCGCCAGGGGCTGAGCGCTTCATTCGCCGCATGCTGCGGTTTACAACAAGCGTCGAGGCCGGCTTTCGTCTGCGCGTCAAACCGGGCGGCTGTTCAGGGCTAGCGGCTGAGTTCGACATTGAACCGCAACTCGGCGAGCGTGATCAACTATGGAGCATCGCCGGATTGCGCATCTTTCTCGATGCGGAAAGCGCGCTACTTCTAGACGGCGCAACGGTAGACTTTGTGGACTCAATGGCCCAGACGGGCTTTGTCTTCAAGTTCGCCGGCTTGGCGAATGCGTGTTGTGGGTCTGCGGGACCGCCGCAGCTGATTACCCTGGCGCGTCTATCGTCACCAACAGCCTGAGCGGGGAATTGCTATGTTGCGAAAGACAGATGAAAGTGTCGATTGGAAGGGACGAGCTATCCATTGCAAGCGGTGCGCTCACGTTCATCTGCTGATATCAGGATGCTGCCGACCAAGCCATGCCTGCGTGAAGGATCGCCAGCCGACGCGCATTGAACGCTTCTTTGCGGCGAATCCGGATCTGGCGAACGTCTATCTTTCCGACGATTACTTCGAGGTTCGAGCAGCGGCGGTTCGCCATGCCGATACGGTTAACCTGACAGCGATGCTGAACGATCCAGATGACACTGTACGCTGGAACGCTGCGCTTCGTCTGCCTCGCCGCTTTTTATTGCGGCTACGCGATGATCCAGAGCGCGAGGTGAGGATTCGCGTAGCCGGCCATATCGAGGGCGAGGAACTGGCGCCGATGATGGCGGACCCGGACTACTATGTTCGCCAAGTGGTAGCGCGTCGAATTGGACTACCCCTTCTACGCTTCATGATCGATGATCCCGACCCACAAGTTCGCCAGGCCGTTGCCGAGCGCATATCACCCGAATGGCTGAACAGGTTGGCGGACGACACGGATGGCGAAGTGCGCCTGGCCGTCGCCCGCCGCTATGCGCCCATGCAACTGGGTTCGCGGCGTTCCGATCCTGACTGCCGCGTGCGCCATGAGGTTGCCAGCCGTGCGCCTCACAGTGTGCTTCAACTCATGAAGGGCGATGAGGATCCACTGGTGAACCAGCTTGTGCAGGAACGGCTCGATTCAGAGAGGACCAATCTCGGCAGCGGCCGCGTCCTGTTGCGCATGCCTGCCAGCACACAGGACTAAGGAGGCGATCGATGTCCACGATGATGCGATTCCATGATGAGGTTGAGTTGAATGATCCGCCAGTATTCAATTACGGCGATAAGGTGCGTTCGCGCAAAGTGATTAGAAACGACGGCACATATGCCGGCAAGCAGATTGGCGATGTGCTAGCGCGCAAAGGAGAGATTGGCTATGTCACTTCTATCGGCACCTACCTGCAGCAGTTCTATATCTATGGCGTCGAGTTCATCGAGAGCGGATATCGGGTAGGAATGAAGCGCAGTGAACTGGAGCCCATGGAAGGACTAGAACAAGTTCCGCCCGCCCCTTGAACGTTCTTCTTTTGCGTCTTGAACTCATGCTGCATCCACTGGTTCAAAAATGGAGACAATCGTGAAAGTGATGATTCGAAAAACCTCTGCTAGTACATTCTCGGCCTACATTGCAAAGAAGGATCTTGAGGAGCCTATTGCAGCGGCTGATCGTTTGGAACTGTGGGGCGGAACGATCACGCTGGCCAACGGCTGGAAGCTCGAATTGCCAGAGATGCCTGCCGATACACCCTTGCCAATCACCGTTGAAGCGCGACGCCTGGCAGACGAGGATTGAGCATGGATGTTTCCACACTTGACGCAATCATCGCTTCGTTCGCCGCCGGGACACTTGTGCCATACTTCGGTCCCGGCGTTTTGTCTCTGTGCGAAACGCCATCGTTGCTTCCCGCAGACACTGCCCAGTTGGCTGCGCGACTGGTGGCACGTAGTCCGGTTCCGCACAAGCTTCGCGGCAATCTTTCTGGTGCGGCGCAGTTCATTGAAAACTTCAAGCATCGCAAAACCGTCAACGCAGCAGTGACGGAAGCCTTCCGCGTTGATGCTGAGCCAACTTCTCTGCACAGAATCTTTCTGTGTCATTCCCCTGTGCGTCTTGCCGTGCATGCATGGTACGACGATCTGCCGCAACGTGCTATGGCTGCGCGCGACGACTGGTACATGGCGCAGGGAGTCAGCCAAGCTGAGCATCGAGACGGGTGGGTGCATTTCTTTGATCGCAAAGGGGCGCGTCTCGACGCTTCGTCGCTACCTGCGCCAGACAGTCCTACTCTCTTGCTCTATCAGCCACTTGGCTCAGTGTGGCCAGAGCGCAACTACCTTGTGTCTGACTCTGACTTTGTCGAAGTGCTCACAGAGATCGACATTCAAACGCCTATTCCTGAGCCGGTGCAACAACTCCGTGCCGGACGTAACTTTCTCTTTCTCGGTTGCCGCTTTCTTTCGCAGTTGGAGCGGCAGTTCGCACGCCAGATCATGAAGCGATCATCTGAGACTCACTGGGCGTTGCTGCCCGAAGAGCTGTCACGCAATGAAGCACGCTTTCTTGGGGAGCACAACATTGCGCGGATCGAAATGCGGCTCACTGATTTCGTGCAAGCCATGGAAAGCCAGCGAACCACATGCTGATGCTTTGTTACTTGACTTACACAGTTGGTCGCAATTGTCGCATTGTCCACAGGGCTTCAAACATATCGAACTCGGCTATCCGCTGCCATATCAACCACATGAAAGAGAGGCCGGTTTGGCACAGCGATTGCAAATTAGATAGCGTACCCCGGAAGATCCGGATGCGGAACTATTCGTATCTCTCCTCCGGCAAAGCATTGCCGAGACTGGCCACGCAGCGCGCGTAGCATCCTCGGCGTTGAATTTGGAATCAGCGAATCAAGGAGGAGAGTATGGCGAAACTGCGGCAGGTTGCATTCTACGGCAAGGGCGGTATCGGAAAGTCCACCACATCGCAAAACACTCTGGCTGCTCTGGCGGAGTTGGGCCAGAAGATCCTCATCGTCGGCTGCGATCCGAAGGCTGACTCGACGCGGCTAATTCTGCACGCCAAGGCACAGAACAGCATTCTTAGTCTTGCTGCGGAAAAGGGAAGCGTTGAGGATATCGAGCTCGATGAGGTGATGAAGTACGGCTACCAGCGCATTCGCTGCGTAGAGTCCGGCGGCCCGGAGCCCGGTGTTGGCTGCGCCGGCCGCGGTGTGATCACGGCTATCAACTTTCTTGAAGAGAACGGCGCCTACGAGAATCTCGACTATGTCTCCTACGATGTGCTAGGCGACGTTGTCTGCGGCGGCTTCGCGATGCCCATCCGCGAAAACAAGGCACAGGAGATTTACATCGTCATGTCCGGCGAGATGATGGCAATGTATGCGGCCAACAATATCGCCAAGGGAATTCTGAAGTATGCCAACTCAGGCGGTGTGCGCTTGGGCGGGCTCATCTGCAATGAGCGCCAGACCGACAAGGAATTGGAACTTGCCGAGACACTAGCCAAGCGTTTGGGCAGCCAGTTGATTCACTTCGTCCCCCGCGACAACGTGGTTCAGCATGCTGAGTTGCGGCGCATGACAGTGGTTGAATACGCGCCTGAGTCAAAGCAGGCAGAAGAATACCGAATGCTTGCCAAGAAGATTCACGCGAATGCCGGCAAGGGCGTTATTCCGACGCCGATCACCATGGACGAACTGGAAGAGATCCTGATGCAGCACGGCATTATGAATAACATTGACGAATCCCTGGTGGGCAAGAAGGCTTCCGAAGCAGCAGCGTAGGCATCAAAGCCGGCATATCGCCAAACGCTGCAGCAGGCCTGTAAAGCGAGGTGGCGGCGCCTCCACGGTGGAGCGCGCCGCAACTCAGGACCTCCAGCAGGATGCTCCCGGTCAGACACAGCAATGAAATTGCAGAATGCCGCAGGGCGTTGACGCTCGAAGTGTACGCGCAATCCTGCTTGGCATAGGTACAAGGTTCTCGCATCATCATTTCATCCGCGAGGTGCATTCATGAGTACAAGCATTGAAGAGATCAAAGAGCGCAACCAGAAAATGATCGCTGAAGTTCTGGAAGCCTATCCGGAAAAGACAGCGAAGCGTCGCGCCAAGCACCTTGCAACCTTTAACGAAGGCAAGGCTGACTGCGGCGTCAAGTCGAACATCAAGTCGATTCCCGGCGTAATGACCATTCGCGGCTGCGCTTATGCAGGCTCGAAGGGCGTGGTCTGGGGACCAATCAAGGATATGGTTCACGTCAGCCATGGTCCTGTGGGCTGCGGCCAGTACTCATGGGCTGCCCGCCGTAACTACTTCAATGGAACCGCAGGCGTTGACTCCTTTGTGACCATGCAGTTCACCTCCGACTTCCAGGAAAAAGACATCGTCTTCGGAGGCGACAAGAAGCTTAACCAGATCATTGACGAGATCGAGATGCTCTTCCCTTTGAACAAGGGAATCTCCATCCAGTCAGAGTGTCCCGTGGGTCTAATCGGCGACGACATCGAAGCCGTTTCCCGCGCAAAGAGCAAGCAATACGACAAGACCATCGTTCCAGTTCGCTGTGAGGGGTTCCGCGGCGTATCGCAGTCGCTCGGCCACCACATTGCCAATGACACTATCCGCGACTGGGTCTTCGACAAGGAGGGAAAGAACGCTCCGACATTTGAGAGCACGCCCTACGACGTAGCCATCATTGCCGACTACAACATCGGTGGCGATGCGTGGTCCTCGCGCATTCTGCTGGAAGAGATGGGCCTGCGCGTCATTGCGCAGTGGTCGGGCGACGGCACGCTTGCCGAACTCGAGGCCACACCCAAGGCCAAGCTTAATGTCCTGCACTGCTACCGCTCAATGAATTACATCACTCGCCACATGGAAGAGAAGTACGGCATTCCGTGGGTGGAGTACAACTTCTTTGGTCCCACCAAGATTGCCGAGTCGCTACGTGCCATTGCCGCGCACTTCGACGACAAAATCAAGGAAGGCGCCGAGCGTGTCATCGCCAAGTACCAGGCTCTGACAGACGCTGTTATTGCCAAGTACCGGACGCGCCTTGAAGGCAAGAAGGTGATGCTGTTCGTCGGCGGTCTTCGGCCGCGCCACGTAATCGGCGCATACGAGGATCTGGGCATGGAGATCGTCGGCACCGGATATGAATTCGGCCACAACGATGACTACCAGCGCACCACGCACTACGTGAAGGACGGCACACTCGTTTACGACGACATAACCGCCTTCGAATTTGAGAAGTTTGTCGAGAAGGTCCAGCCCGACCTGGTCGGCTCCGGCATCAAGGAAAAGTACGTTTTTCAGAAGATGGGCGTGCCCTTCCGCCAGATGCATTCCTGGGACTACTCCGGCCCCTATCACGGCTACGATGGCTTCGCCATCTTCGCGCGCGATATGGATATGGCTGTCAACGCCCCGGTGTGGAAGCTTACCAAGGCTCCCTGGTAATCAACGCGGACCAATCTTCGAGGAGGATGCAGGTTATGAGTCAAAGCGCAGATAAAGTCATTGATCACTCCCGGTTGTTTCAAGGCGAAGAGTACCAGAAAATGTTCGCCAACAAGAAGTGCATGTTTGAGAACGCTGTTTCGGCAGAGCAACTGGTCCAGGTAGGCGAGTGGAGCAAGTCACAGGAGTATCGCGAAAAAAACTTCGCCCGTGAATCTCTGGTCATCAATCCAGCCAAGGCTTGCCAGCCGCTGGGCGCGGTCTTTGCCGCTCTAGGGTTTGAGGGGACGCTCCCCTTCGTTCATGGTTCGCAGGGCTGCGTTGCTTACTATCGCAGCCATTTCTCCCGCCACTTCAAGGAGCCAACGTCAGCTGTTTCTTCGTCGATGACCGAGGATGCCGCGGTCTTCGGCGGCATGGGCAACATGGTGGACGGGCTGGCTAACTCTTACAGCCTCTACAAGCCAAAGATGATTGCTGTCTCCACCACCTGCATGGCCGAGGTGATCGGTGACGATTTGAATGCATTCATCAAGAACGCCAAGGAGAAGGGGTCGGTCCCGGAAACCTTCGATGTGCCATTCGCGCATACGCCTGCCTTTGTCGGCAGCCACACCACGGGCTACGATAACGCACTGAAAGGCATTCTGGAGCACTTCTGGGAAGGAAAGGCCGGCACGGCGCCCAAGCTTGAACGCACTCCCGACGGCAAGCTCAACTTCATCGGCGGATTCGATGGCTACACCATCGGCAATCTCCGCGAGGTCAAGCGCATCTTCAAGATGATGGGCGTCGAAGCAACCATTCTTGGCGACAACAGCGACGTATGGGATACGCCAGGTGACGGACAATTCCGCATGTACGACGGTGGCACCACGCTGGACGATACGGCGGCGGCCATCCATGCCAACGCGACAATCTCCATGCAGGAATTCTGCACTGCAAAGACGTTGGACTACATCGAGCAAAAAGGCCAGGAGACAGTCGCCTTTAATCACCCGATCGGCGTCGAAGCTACGGACCGCTTCCTGATGGAAGTTTCGCGACTTACTGGCCGGCCCATCCCTAATGAGTTGAAGCTGGAGCGCGGACGCCTGGTTGACGCCATCGCTGACTCAAGCGCCGTGATCCACGGCAAGAAATTTGCGCTCTACGGCGACCCTGACCTCACCATTGGTCTTGCCTGCTTCCTGATGGAACTCGGCGCCGAGCCCGTACACATCCTCTCCACAAACGGCGGCAGTGAGTGGCGGGAGAAGACTGAGGCGCTGCTCGCCAATTCGCCCTTCGGCAAGAACTGCCATGTGTACGCCGGTAAGGATCTGTGGCACATGCGCTCGCTGCTCTTTACCGAGCCCGTGGACTTCCTCATCGGCAGCACCTACGGCAAGTTTCTTGAGCGCGATACCGAAACGCCGCTGATTCGCATCGGCTTTCCGATCTTCGATCGTCACCACCACCATCGCTATCCGGTGTGGGGCTATCAGGGCGCGCTCAACGTGCTCGTATGGATACTCGACAAGATTCTCGATGAAGCAGACCGCACATCCGTCGACGGATGCAGCTTCGACACCGTGCGGTAGTTATTCGAGATTCGCACTGAGAAGCGGCGACGCAGAGTGATAAACGTCCTCTGGCTGAGCCGCTTCCTGCGAATCCCGCAGCCAGAATCGAGAGCCGGCATCTGAACATTTCACTTCCGGGAGGACGGATGAGCCAACTCAACCAGCATGTACAGCTCGTCTTCGATGAACCCGGTTGCGCCAAGAATCAGACCAAGCCCGCGCAGGAGCGGAAGAAGGGCTGCACGAAGCAGCTTGCGCCGGGAGCTGCCGCCGGAGGATGCGCGTTCGATGGTGCGAAGATCGCCCTGCAGCCGATCACCGATGTAGCACATCTCATCCACGGGCCCATTGCCTGCGAAGGTCACTCGTGGGACGGCCGCAACTCCAAGTCTTCCGGCCCGCTGCTGTATCGCACAAGCTTTACCACGGCGCTGGCAGAGCAGGACATCATCTTCGGCGGGGAGAAGCATCTGTATCAGGCCATCGGCGAGATCGTCGCCAAACATAATCCTCCTGCGATCTTCGTCTATCAAACCTGTGTCCCTGCAATGATTGGCGACGACATCGTTGCCGTCTGCAAAGCCGCTGCCGCCAAGTTCAATAAGCCGGTTGTGCCGATTCTTGCGCCAGGCTTTGCCGGCTCAAAGAACCTGGGCAACAAGCTGGCAGGCGAGGCGCTGCTTGAGCATGTGATCGGCACCGAAGAGCCCGAGTTCACTACGCCGTACGACATCAACATCATCGGCGAGTACAACGTTGCCGGCGAACTCTGGCAAGTGAAGCCATTGCTGGATGAACTCGGTATTCGCATCCTTGCCTGTATCTCCGGGGATGCGCGTTACCACCAGGTCGCATCGTCGCACCGCGCCCGCGCAGCCATGATGGTTTGCTCGAAGGCGATGATCAATGTCGCCCGCAAGATGGAAGAGCGCTACGGCATACCCTATTTCGAGGGATCTTTCTACGGCATCGGCGACATGAGCGAATCTTTGCGGCAGATCGCGCAGTTACTGGTCGCGCGTGGAGCCGGAGCAGAACTGATCGAGCGCACGGAGAATCTGATCGCGCGCGAAGAGCGCCGTGCGTGGGATTGCATTCTGCCTTATCGCGAGCGGCTTTCAGGCAAGCGTGTGTTGCTCATTACAGGCGGCGTCAAGTCGTGGTCGGTGGTGGCCGCGCTGCAGGAGGCCGGAATGATACTGACCGGTACGAGCGTGAAAAAGTCCACTGCCACCGACAAGGAGCGCATCAAGGAACTGCTCGGACAGGATGCGCACATGTATGACAATCTTCCCGTTCGCGAGATGTACCGCATGCTCCGCGAATCGAAGGCCGACATCATGCTATCCGGCGGTAGAACGCAGTTTGTTGCGCTCAAGGCGTTGATGCCTTGGCTCGATATCAACCAGGAACGGCATCACGCATATGCGGGCTACGAGGGGATGGTAGCGCTGGTGCGCGAGATCGATCGTACCCTTGCTAACCCTATCTGGGAACAGGTTCGCCGCCCTGCGCCGTGGGAAGGGAATCCACTCGGCCGCAATGTTTCTGTAGAGGTCGCCTAGGAGGATCGCATGGCCAAGGTCACAAACAGCAGCAAGCAGTGCATGGTCAATCCGCTTCGGCTGAGCCAGCCGCTCGGTGCTGCCCTTGCCTTCCTGGGCATGGATCGCTGTTTGCCGCTCCTTCATGGAGCGCAGGGCTGCACCTCCTTTGGTCTTGTGCTCCTTGTGCGCCACTTCCGCGAATCCATTCCGCTGCAGACTACTGCGATGACCGAAGTCTCTACGGTCATGGGTGGCGTTGAAAATCTTGAGCAGGCCATACTGAATATCGCCAAGCGGGCCAACCCCGCGCTGATAGGCATCTGTACCACTGGAACAACCGAGGTGAGGGGCGATGACCTGAACGCCTTTCTCGCGATCATTCGTGCGCGTCACCCGGAGTTGGACAGCGTTCAACTGGTGCACGTTAGCACACCGGACTTCTCCGGCGCATTTCAAGATGGTTGGGCCCACGCTGTCACGCGCATGATCGAAGAGATTGTTGAGCTACCGGCAGGCCTTCGCGAGCCGCGGCGCGTGAACGTGCTGCCCGGATCGCATCTGACCGTGGGCGACATCGACGAGTTACGCGAAATCTTCGAAGCCTTCAACCTGATTCCGGTATTTCTTCCAGATCTTTCAGGATCGCTCGATGGTCACATCCCCGAGGAGTTTCTTCCCACCACGCTTGGCGGCAGCACGATTGATGATGTTCGCACAATGGGCAATGCGGCATGGACCATTGCCATAGGCGCTCAGATGCGTGGCGCGGCCATTACGCTGGAGCACCGTACGGGTGTACCTTACAGGCTCTTCGAGCGACTGACAGGGCTTTCGAGCTGTGACGAGTTCATGGAATTTCTCTCACGCGTTAGCGGCGCTTCAGTACCACGCCGCTACTGCCGCCAGCGCGGACAACTGGTGGACGCGATGCTTGACGGTCATTTCTTTTTCGGCGGAAAGAGCGTTTCCGTAGCTGCCGAGCCCGATCTGCTCTGGACCATGACCAGCTGGCTGCACGAGATGGGATGTGAAATTCAGTCCGCAGTGACCACAACGATGTCGCCTTTGCTAGAAGAAATACCTACTGCCGAAGTCGTGCTGGGAGATCTAGAAGACATTGAAAACACGGCTGCGGGAGCAGATCTGATCATTGCCAGCTCGCAGGCTCGTCAAACTGCTGAACGGCTCAACGTTCCACTCTTCCGCATTGGGCTGCCTATCTTCGATCGCCTTGGAACCGCGCATCAGACCACGGTCGGCTATCGCGGTACAAGGGACCTGATCTTTTCCGTTGGAAACCTGTTGATCTCCGCTACGCACGAGCCGACGCCGCAGACGTGGGCAACAGCCAGCGCGGAGTCTTCACAATCGTCAACTGAGCACTTATCTCTGCCTTCCTGATTTCGATTCGAGGGACTGCCATGAAAGTTGCATTCACTACAGAAGACCTGGTTCACGTCAACGCACATTTTGGATGGGCCAAGAAGATTGCTGTCTATGAAATCACCGCCGATCAAGGTGAACTGCTCGAAGTGCTCGAATTTGGCGGCGTGCTTGAAGAGGACGGCAACGAGGACAAACTTGCACCAAAGGTCGAAGCCATTACCGACTGCGCCATTCTGTATGTATCGGCCATTGGCGGTTCGGCAGCGGCGCGCGTTGTTTCAAGAAATGTTCATCCGGTGCGCGTGGCGGAGACTGAAACTATCGCCGGGCAGATCGAGCGTCTGCAGCAGGTGTTGCAAGGAACGCCTCCGCCGTGGCTGCGGAAGGCTATCAACAAAGGCAGCGATCGAATCTTCAACTTTGAAGATGAGGTAGTCCGTGGCTGAAATTACAACTGCCCCACACGCCGCAACCGCGGATCTATTCCTGAGCGAGCTCGTCAAACAGTGGCGCGCGCAGGACCTGCACGGCTCATGGGACAACAAGTCCGACACGGAACTGATTGCGCCATACATCGTCACGCGCGAGCAGCGCCGGCAGATGCCGGTTATCGCCGATCCCGATCCCGATACGCTGTGGCGTCTGGAACTCTACTACAACGCCGTGGGCCTTTCCATAGAGCGTCTCACGGGAGTCATGGTTTCGCCCATGATGAAGTTTCACCATGAGGGTTTTGGGCGCGTAGTTCTTATTGCCGGTCGGCTGATTGTGCTCAGCCGCCATCTGCGCGACGTGCACCGCTTCGGATTTGAAAGCATGGAGAAGCTCGCGGAAGACGGTGCAAAGTTTGTCGATGATGGCGTCGAGTGGATTCGGCGCTTTCCACAGGTAGCCAATGAATAAGCAGTTCACAGCAATCGAGGGGTAGCGCCATGAGCAAACCTGAGTCCGTTTCCGTAACCGATCTTGACACGTTGCGTACTGAGGTGAAGCGACTCTCCTCCATGGCTATCCAGGCAAAGATGGACTTGCACGACTTGTCGGAGGAACTGCCAAAGGACTGGCAGACAATTCCGGCAGTGGCCGCGCGAACTTACGAAATCTACCAGCAGCTCACTCTCAAGCGATCCGCACTGAAGGCAACAGGAGCCTGAATGAATACAGCACAGCAATTTCGCACTCCCGCTACCACGCGCGACGGGCGCGCCTGGCACCCATCCTTTCTGATTGAAATCAATAAAGAGACCTGCATCGGCTGTGGGCGCTGCTACAAGGTCTGCGGCCGCTCGGTCATGGATCTTAAGGGGCTCACCGAGGATGATGAAATCGTTTCGCTCGAAGACGACGAAGAAATCGAACGCAAGATCATGACTCTCACAGATCCCGGCAACTGCATCGGCTGCGGCGCTTGTTCCCGGGTCTGTCCGAAGAACTGCCAGAAGTACGGTTCAAGCTAAGGAGCTTGCATGGATGCGGATGCCATCTATACTTCGCTGATTCAGAACAACTCGGGATCGATCGTCGATCCGGCTGACTGTCATGTGCTTGCTTGCATCTTTGCGATTGCTGCGCAAGAAGCAGCGCAGGCTGGTTCGCTGGCTGCTGGTCTCGGCTTGGGCGGCAGCGCATTACGGAGGGTTATCGATGAATGCTTTCCTGGCTCGCTCTCCCTTCTCGAACATTTCGGCGTCGATGAACCTCAATCGGCTGGCGACGAAGAAGCGTCCCTTCGTGAACTTCTGCAGCGTTTCTCGACGCGCGGGAGCGCGTTCTCCGGCCTATACTCCACGCTGATCGCGCGCCGGTCAATGCGCCCCAACCACTTGTGGCAGGACCTCGGTCTCATCCAGCGCAGTGAACTCAGTGCCCTGATGAATCGTCACTTTGCGCCTCTGGCGCGCAGAAATAGCCAGGACATGAAGTGGAAGAGATTCTTCTACCGCATGATTTGCCGAGAGGATGGATTCACGCTCTGCGCTGCACCGGTTTGTAGCGAGTGTACTGACTTTGAAACCTGCTTCGGAGATGAATCCGGAGAGAGCCTGCTGGCGCGCAACACCCTGCGCTCCCCTGGTGGGGCGCGGGCGCAAATGCCGGCTCTCTGACAGGTTGCCCAAAAGAGCATTGTAGGAAATCCGACACGAGCTTGGAGGGGATGCCCTCAAGATTATGATTCTACGGCCGCAAGGTTTTTTCGCGGAAATGGCCCTCCAATTGCAATTCCTTGTGTACTAGCGCTCTTCCTCTGCCTGTTTGTCAGAAGTCAGACACAGCATTCAGCGAAGAGAGAGAAATGCTGCCAGGGAGGAAAGCATGCGCGACACATTTTCAATGCACGTAGCCACCTACCTGGACAATAATGCGACCACGGCCATAGACCCGGAGGTCTTCGAGTTTCTTCTCGAAGTGCTGCGCTCTGTGTGCGGAAACCCATCTTCGCAGCATGGGGCGGGAAGCTTCTCTGCGGGACTTCTGCGCGTTGCACGGGGACAGGTAGCGCGGCTGCTGGGTATACCAAGTGACGCCGAAATTGTCTTTACCTCGGGTGGCACGGAATCCAACAATACAGCGATTTTGTCTGCCCTTGAAACGCAGAAGGGCAGGAACGAGATAGTTGTTTCGTCGATTGAGCATGCGTCAGTTCTGGCTCTCTGTGCTCACCTTGAACGCTCTGGCCGCGCCGTGATTCGGCGACTTCCCGTTGATGGCCAGGGCCGGGTAGATCTGGACGCAAGCCGCTTTGCCATCGGAGCGCGCACAGCGATTGTCTCCGTGCAGTGGGCCAACAACGAGACAGGTGTCCTTCAGCCCATTCCCGCGTTGGTGCGCACGGCTCATGCGGCAGGCGCGCTGTTTCACTGCGATGCCGTTCAGGCAGCGGGCCGCGTGCCCATCGATCTGAATCTCCTTCCGATCGATATGCTCTCTGTCTCCTCGCACAAAATGCATGGGCCGCAGGGCGTAGGCGCCCTGTTTGTACGGAAGAGAACACTCTTCTCGCCGCTAGTACGTGGAGGCCGGCAAGAGCGCGGACGCAGAGCTGGCTCTGAAAATGTAGCGGGCATTGCTGCTTTCGGCCGCGCAGCGGATCTGGCCGCCGCGCGTCTCCAAGTCGATGCGGAACGTATGGCTTCGCTTCGCGATGAATTTGAAAAATCCGTCAAGTCTCACTTTCCAAATTGTTCTGTTCTCTCTTCTTCCGCGCCCCGCCTGCCGAACACGTCTTGCATCGCTTTTGCCGATGCTGAGGGCGATGCGCTTGTAACATTGCTCGATAGGCGGGGTGTACAGGTGTCCTCGGGTGCTGCCTGCGCGAGCGGTTCCATGGAGCCTTCGCATGTGTTGCGAGCCATGCGGGTTCCCATCTCGTATCGGCACGGTGCTGTGCGTTTCTCTTTCTCGCGTCGTAGCACCAGTGCAGATGTACGCCATGCGCTCTGCGCGCTGCAAGCTGCAATGCAACGGCTCTCCGCAAATTCAAATGCAGAGGAGGCTGCCTGTGGCTGATCCAAAGAGAATCATTATCAACGACAGCACACTTCGCGACGGCGAGCAGGCGCCAGGCGTTGCCTTTACGCTGGCTGAGAAGATCGCTATCGCTCAGGCCTTGGAACAGGCAGGTATCGACGAGATCGAGGCAGGCACCCCGGCGATCGGCGCGCACGAAGTGGTCGAGATTGCCGAGGTAGTTCGCTCTCTCAAGACCGCAAAGCCTATTGCCTGGTGTCGCATGACGCGCGCAGATGTGGATGCGGCGTGTCGCTGCGGACTGCGGCGCGTAAATCTTTCAGCTCCACTGTCCGACGTGCAGATGAGGGCCAAACTCGGCTTTGACCGTGCGCAGATGCTGGCTCGCATACGCACAATTGTTTCCTATGCAACCAATTGTGGCTTGTGTGTTGCGATGGGCGGCGAAGACTCCAGCCGCGCCTCGATGGACTTCATTCTTGCCGCGGTGGAGGCAGCTGCCGAGTGCGGAGCAACGCGCTTTCGCTACGCCGACACGCTTGGCATACTGGACCCGTTTGCCGTCTATGCAGCCTTTCAGCAACTAAGCAGCCGGCTCGATGTCGAGTTGGAATTCCATGGTCATGACGACCTGGGGTTGGCCACAGCCAACACGCTTGCGGCCATTCGCGGCGGTGCAACACATGCCAGCGTGTGCGTGCTCGGTTTGGGCGAACGCGCCGGCAATGCCGCCCTTGAAGAGGTCGCTACGGGCATCAATCGACTTGGCCTCGGTACTACCGGCGTTCGCTGGAAGCGGCTGATCAGGCTGGCATCCATCGTTTCCGCTGCCGCCTGCCGTCCCATTCCCGAGGGCAAGGCAATCGTCGGAACCTCTGTGTTTACGCACGAATCCGGAATTCATGTCGATGGATTGATGAAGGATCCAGCCACTTACGAAGCGCTCTCGCCTCAACTGTTCGGAAGATCGCGGAGTATCGTTCTGGGCAAACATTCCGGCAGGGCGTCGGTGCAAGAGGTTCTGCATTCGGCCGGAGTTACAGCCAGCGATGTACAGGTATGCACGCTGCTCAACAAGTTGCGCACCTTCGCGCTTGAAGCAAAGCGCAATATCACCCGGCAGGAACTGCTCGATCTCTACGCGCAAACCTGCGCATCCACATGTTCCAAACCCCTGCACAGCGAGGTATTCGGATGAGCATTATTGCCGATCTTTCCAGACTCTCTTCTGCCGAAGACTTCTTCCGTTATCTGGATGTCCCATACGATGCAGCCACGCTGAATGTATCGCGTCTTCACATCCTCAAGCGGATGGGAGAATACCTTAGCAACGCTCCAGAGTGCAGTGGCGAAGAGGAGACTCTGGAACGCGTTCGCGGCTATCTGCTGCGCGCGTATCTTGATTTTATGCATTCGTCCCCGCTCGAAGAGCGCGTCTTCAGGGTGCATCGGCAGGCAATCAACCGGCCGGCAGCGCCGCTGGTCTCGATTGCCGGCACGGAGCCATTGGAGAGCTAAGGGATCAGATACGCTCGATCATGACTTCTGTCGACTTCATTAGTGCGGCGGCGGTTTGACCTTTGCGCAGCTGCATCTCACGCGCGGCATCCGAGGTGATGATCGATGTGATCTGCTGGTCGCCGATGGCCAGAACCACCTTGGCCAGCAGTCCGCTGATCTTAACTTCGACGACCTTGCCAACCAGTTGATTGCGCCCGCTGACCGTGCGAAATCTCTCGCGCGACGCAACGTTGGCTTTTGTCGGAGAGACCTTCACGAGCGGGTCGATCGCGCTCTGTGGAATGCGATGATGACCGCCCGGGGTCTTGATCGTCTTCAACTTGCCATGCAGAACCCACTGCTTTACGGTGGCGTAACTTACGCCCAGTGCCGTTGCAGCCTCGCGCGGTGTCAGCAGAATCTCTTCTTCGCTCATCGATTGCCCCTTCATTTAGAGCAAAACCAAAGTAAACGTGCCCGTACAGAGAACCTCGAAGGTGGCTTTATCTTAAGGAAAAAACCCTTCAGGGAATTACTTCTGGGTACTGCTACTCTGGTTTGCTATAGCGGTATGCCTTTGTGCTGAGTATAGCGGCACGGATGGGCTTCCGCAGATAATGAATAAAACATATTGAATCGTTATATCAAAGCGATCAGTATCGTTACATGACCCTATTCTGCATCGCCAATTTCCTGCCGTCATTGCGTCGTCGGGTGCAGGTTCGCGCCATTCTGCTCCTTGCTGTAACCATCCTTGCGCCATTCTTCTTTCTTCATGCACAGGTATCTGCCGATCTGGCAGGGCGTATCACCGATCCCTCAGGAACAGCGGCCTTCGGGGCGCGCGTCGCAGCCATTTCGACTGCAACAAATCTTCGCCAGGTCACAACCACGACCAGCGCCGGAGATTATCTCTTCCATAATCTCGTGCCCGGCCAATATCGGATCGAGGTAGAGGCGGCCGGCTTCAAGCGGCTGGTCCGACAAGGAGTGGTGCTGGTTACCGGCGCCATGGTCACAGTGGATATGACGTTGAACCTGGGTGGCGATCAAGAGACGATCACCATCGTAGGCGATGCTCCACAATTGCAGACAGCCACAAGTAACATTCAAACGAATATTTCCGGTCAGTTGATTGTTGCCGAACCTCTCAACACAAGAAACTTTGTGCAGCTTGCCACGCAGGCTCCAGGCGTGGAACTGCCTCCGGGAACACTGCTGCCCCGCATCAACGGCGGGCGTCCGCGTACAAACGAGTATCTCTTTGACGGCATCTCCGCGCTACAGCCTGAGCCGGGACAGGTCGCTTTCTTCCCGATCCTCGACGACATTCAGGAGTTTACTGTCGAGGCCAATAATGTTCCGGCCGAGTTCGGCCGCTTCAACGGCGGTGTTGTTAACGTCACTACTCGTTCCGGTTCCAACCAGTTGCACGGAAGTATCTTCGAATTTCTGCGCAACGAGGATCTGAATGCGCGCAACTACTTTGCTACCACGGGTCGCAAGCCTGTCTACAGGCGCAATCTCTACGGCGCGGCACTGGGCGCGCCCATTCTCAAAGACCGGCTGTTCTTCTTCGGCGACTATCAGGGCGTGCAGCAGGACATCGGTGTAACGCGCATCTCCACTGTGCCCACGCTGAACGAGCGAGCCGGCATCTTCACCGGCGTCTCGAAGATTTATGATCCCTCTACAACGACGGTTGTTGGCGGAAAATATGTGCGGCAGGAGTTTCCTAACGACGCCATCACTTCGGGATTCGATACAGCCGCTACCGCTCTGCTGAAACTGTTTCCCGTGCCTACCAACACAGCGGTCTCCGCGAACAATTACACGCGCACGGCGAATGACTACGACCACCAGAACCAGTTTGATGTGCGCATGGACGGGGCCTATCGTACGCGCGATCGCGCCTTTGGGCGCTACTCCTTCTACAAGGAGGTGGAGAATCCCGTCACCCCTCTGCCGGGCGGCAGCGGTGCAATCTCCGGCTCTGTGCTCGGTACAGGAGGCGTTGCCGGCCTATCCAGCGTAACCGGGCAGCAGACTGTTATCGATGAGTCCCACACCTTCCGCGCTGAACTGGTGAATGATCTTCGCGCAGGCTATACGCGCCGCGGAAACACCATCACCGGCGCAACGCTGGGCGGTTCGGCCTCGGCAGCATTAGGCATCCCGGGCATTCCCACGAATGCGGCTTTCAACAATGCGCTGCCTTTGTTCACCTTCACGGGATTTCAGCAATTGGGCCCTTCGGCCAGCACTTTCGCACAGTATCAGACCGGCGTCTGGCAACTGGTCGATTCGCTGTTCTACACGCACGGCCGCCATCAACTGAAAGCAGGCGCGGATATGCGTTGGTATCAACTCAATACGGTTTCCCCGCCCAATCCGACGGGATCGTTCGCTTTTACCACGACGGGCACAGATCAACAGGGCATTTCAAATACAGGCAACGCCATTGCCAGCTTTCTGGTGGGTCAGGTAGACACCTTCCAGATCGATCTGCAAACTAGCAAGATTCGCCCGCGCGACCACATCGAAGAGTATTTTCTGCAAGATGACTGGAAGCTCAGCAACCGCCTTACGGTCAACATCGGCGCGCGGTGGACACTGCATCTTCCCTCGGTGGAAAAGAGCAACCAGGGTGCGGTCTTCAACCTGCAGACACAGGAATTAGAATACCTGGGCGTGGATGGCAACTCGCGCAGCGCCCGAAGGTTGCACTGGACCAACGTCGCACCCCGCGTAGGTCTGGCTTACCTGCTCACGCCACGCACTGTTGTCCGCTCGGGCTTCGGTATCGTATTCATCGATCAATCCGGCATTACTACGCCTTTTACCACGCCACAATTTCCGTTCATTCAAAACGTGCAGCAGAAGACGCAGGACAGCATCAACGCCGCATTCAAGCTGTCGTCGGGTCCAAGTGTGGCCGCCATTCCGCTCAACGCCAATGCGGGACTTGGGCAGAGTGTGTACACCACGATTCGCTCCGCGGGCTCGGGCTACTCGCAGCAGTGGAATTTGGCGATTCAGCGAGAGATTGCCAGGAGGCTCTCGGTTGAGGTCGCTTATGTCGGCTCGCACATTGTGCATGTAGGTATCCCCGACTCCAATCTGAACCAGCTAACTCAATCGCAGTTGGCGCAGGGCTCGTCTCTGCTGACGCAGGTCACCAATCCGTACTACGGACAATTACCAGCGTCGAGCTCGATTGGCGCCAAGACGGTAAGTCAGGCCCAGCTGCTGAAGCCCTATCCGCGCTTTCTTAACGTGGCCACTTACCGGCACAATAGCGGCAATACCAACTACAACGCGGGCGAGGTCAAAGTGGAGCAGCGCTTCAACCACGGCTTCACGCTGCTGGCTGCCTATACCCGCTCCAAGCTGATCGACGATGCCTCTTCGGTCTACTCCTCGACCGTGCTTTCATCGCCAAACTCCAGCAGCCTGATTGCCGCTGACACATTCAGTCCGCGCATGGAAAGAGACCTCTCAACAGGAGACATGCCGAACGTAACTTCAGCAAGCGGCTCGTGGGATCTGCCGGCAGGACGCGGGCACAGTTTTGCCAACCGAGGTCCGGCAAGCACGATCATCGGAGGCTGGACACTGAACGCAGTTATGGCCGTTCAGTCCGGCATGCCTGTTACCGTGACGCAGGCGACCAACAATAACGCGTTTGCGGGTTACGCTCTGCAGCGCCCCAACCACACGGGCAGCACGGCACTGCCTGCCGACCAGCGCTCTCCCAGCCACTATTTCAACACGGCAGCCTTTTCTACAGCGGCTCAGTTCACGCTTGGCAATTCCTCGCGCAATCCGGTGCGCGGACCTGCTTACCGCGACCTCGACATTGCAATGATCAAGCACACCAGGCTGCCGGGCGAGGCTGACCTGGAGTTCCGCGCTGAAGTCTTTAATCTCACTGACACACCTGCCTTCGCGCAGCCTAACGGCAGTTACGGAGCTTCGGCGTTTGGCTCCATCACCAGCACCTTTACAGATCCGCGTGTGGCCCAGTTCGCCATTCGGATCAGCCGATAACAGGACTCGGGCCGGCGGTCTGCTGAAATCGCCGCCGGCCTGCTCCTTGTGGCGTCTTTATTGCATCGCAATTAGACTAATTGCCAGCGACGTCGGAAATGATGGAGGTATCGGGATGAAGATCAGTGCGCGTAATATTCTGGCTGGTACGGTTAGCCATGTGCTCAAGGGTGCGGTCAACAGCGAAGTTGAAGTGTCGCTGGCGGGCGGTGAAAAGATCGTGGCTGTCATCACCAATGCAAGCGTGGAGTTTCTCGGCCTGACTGAAGGCGTGGTTGCCTGCGCCATCGTCAAAGCCAACGAGGTTATTATCGGGAAGGGACTCGACGGAGCAAAGTTCAGCGCTCGCAACGTTCTGAACGGAGTCGTCGAAAAAGTGGATGATGGCGCCGTCAACAGCGAAGTTGTTTTGGTGCTTGGCGGCGGCGAGAAGCTCGTTGCTTCCATCACAAAAGCCAGTGTGCAGGCTCTTGGGCTGGCCAGCGGCGATGCTGCAAGTGCCATCATCAAAGCCTCAAACGTTCTGATCGGAGTCTGACGGAGGAGTTTGGTGAGGTTCGCCCTGCTTCGCTTTACGGCGATTGCCCGACCGATGCAACCGCGCGGGATTGCTCCGATACTCATGGCCGCGGCCAGCGTGTTTTTGGCGTTGATGGCAGGCTGCCGTGCGTCGCAACAGGTACAACTCACTGTCTCAGTTGCCGCCAGCCTTACGGGAACCATCGAGCCGCTTGAGAGCGCCTATCGCCAGCAGCATCCCGAAGTTGAGTTTCGCAACAACTTCGGTTCTTCCGGCGTGCTGGCGCGGCAGATTGAGCAGGGAGCGCCCGTCGATCTTTTTCTCTCCGCCGCATCCAAGCCTGTGGACGAACTTATCGCCAAAGGCATCATTGCAGCCGGTCAGAGCCGCATCCTGCTAAGCAACCATCTCGTCCTCATCGCACCCACGAACTCAAGTCTTTCCTCGGTTGCGCAGCTCAATGCCGTAGAGGTGCGCAGGGTGGCCATCGGCGATCCGCAGAGCGTGCCGGTGGGTCAGTATGCGATGCAGAGCCTGCAATCCGCCAAGCTGGCCGAGACCATTCGCGGAAAGCTGGTGTTTGCCAAAGACGCGCGCCAGGTACTTGCTTACGTGGAAACCGGCAATGCCGATGCGGGGTTTGTCTACGCCACGGATGCGGCCTCCAGCCTGCGCGTGCGCATCGCCGCTCAGGTGCCGGACGCAGCGCACGACGCCATCGTCTATCCCGCGGCCGTAATCGGCCAGAGTCCCCACTCCTCGCAGGCTCGCCAGTTCTTTGAGTTTCTCGCTTCCCCCGAGGCTGCCGCAGTCTTCACTGCCAAGGGCTTTACGGTCGCCGCGCACTGATGCCGCCCATCGATCCATCGCCGCTGCTGCTTTCGCTGGCCACTACGGTCACGGCCACCGCTGCTACCTTTGTGCTTGGCCTGCTGGCGGCATGGTGGATGATGCGCGCGCGCAGCGGATTTCGAGCCTGGATCGACGGAGTGCTCACGCTCCCGCTCATCCTGCCGCCTACGGTTGTCGGGTATTTCCTTCTGCTTATCTTTGGCCGCCACAGCTTTGTCGGCCAGGCGCTGGAGCGCATAGGCGTTACGGTCGTATTTTCATGGCCGGCCACTGTGATCGCCGCTGCTGTTGTGGCATTTCCACTGATGTACCGCACCACGCTGGGCGCCTTTGAGCAGGTCAACTCCGGTTTGCTCCAAGCAGCTCGAACGCTGGGCGCATCGGAGCAGCGCGTCTTTCGCAGCATCCTTCTGCCGCTGGCTGGGCCGGGTATTCTGGCGGGAACCGTACTCTCTTTTGCACGCGCGATGGGCGAGTTCGGTGCAACGCTCATGCTTGCGGGCAACATCCCCGGCCACACGCAGACCATGCCCATCGCCATCTTCTCAGCTGTTGAAGGCGGTGACAGGCGCGTGGCTGCGCTCTGGGTATCCGCCATCGTGGCTATCTCGCTCGCGATGATCCGGCTTCTGCACCTGAAGCCAGCAGCACTGTTTGGCCGCCGCGCTTCCGCAGCAGCGGCGCGCATTGCCGCATCTGCCCGGCAGACAGAGAGCGCCGACATTGGAAGCCTTCTGGGGCCGACGAACCGCCTGGAGCCGCCACTGCTTCAGGTCGATATCGCGAAGTCATTGCCAAACTTTCAGCTTGAACTCAACCTTCAGGCAGGCCGCGAGCCGATTGGCCTTCTGGGCGCGTCAGGAGCAGGGAAATCTCTCACCCTGCGGCTGATCGCCGGCATTGCCACACCGGATAGCGGCTGCATTGTGCTGAACGGCCGCACAGTCTTTGACAGCGCGCAGGGCATCGATATTCCCGCCGCGCAGCGCCGCGTTGGCGTGGTCTTCCAGGACTACGCGCTCTTTCCGCATCTCTCCGTCTTCGACAACGTCGCCTATTCGCTCCACCGTCTGCCCCGCTCGGAGCGGGCACTTCGCGTGGAGCGCCTGCTGCAGGCCTTGCGGATCGCACATCTGGCCGGGCGCATGCCGGCGCAAATCTCCGGCGGAGAACGCCAACGCGCCGCCATTGCGCGCTGCCTGGCCATGGAGCCGGAGGCGCTGCTCTTTGACGAGCCCTTCGCCGCGCTCGATCCTCACCTGCGCCGGTCCACTGAGGAGCAACTGCGCGAGACACTTCGCTCTTATCGGGGCGCGGTCCTCTTCGTAACGCACGACATGGAAGAGGCGTTTCGGTTCTGCTCTGGGCTCATGGTGCTCGATCAGGGGCGCACCATTGCCTCCGGCCCGCGCCAGGCGCTCTTTCAGAATCCAGGCTCCATTGTTGCCGCGCGCCTGACGGGGTGCAAGAACATTGCCGCTGCAAGCGGGATCGATGCCTCGCATCTGCGCGTGGAGGCGTGGGACTGCACGCTGGTCTCGCCGCGCGCCATGGGCGCGGCGGTCGCCGCCATCGGCTACCGCTCGCACTATTTCCGCTTCCAGCAGCAGGCCGTAGGTGAGAATGTCTTTCTCTGCTGGCTGATGGAAACCAGCGAAGCGCCGCACGAGATGACCCTGTATCTGCGCCTGCACGCGCGCCCAAGCGTTGGCGATGTTTACCACCTGCAAGCCGACCTGCCAAGGGATGCATGGCTGCAACTCCGCGACCAGCCTCAACCATGGAGAATTCAACTCCACCCGGAGCGAATCCTTCTCCTTGCTGAATGAACTCTGCGGCCGATTTCATCGGCCACCGGAAGCCGATCTCCAAGCAGCCGGCACGGAAGCAACTCGTGTGTTCCGCCCAACGAATCCGAGTGGAACAACCACATCGTACATTGCCTTGATTTCAATTCCAATGCAGTCGGGCGGTACACCTACGCGCAATGCCAACGGTCGAATACTGCGCCCGCCTATTCTCACCTCGCCCGCTCACTACCTCGCTGTCCTTGCTGCCTGCGCCTTGGGGGGCACCCAAAACCGGCCATAGAGAATGACCTGAGACATGAACTTCGACCGAGGACTTTAGCGGATTTGTCAGTAAGCTTGGTTCCCATCGACCCTCCATGTCATACACTGCGCATCTAGAAAAACTGCAATTAATTGCAAACAAATAGCTTGGCATGGATATCTGTGTCAACACCGTGTCAACGCATTCGTGATCTTCCAGACGTCAAGCGGCAATTGATGTCTACATGCGTCTTCTGTAGTAGACTTACTCTAAAGGTTTTGTTCCATAAGTCCTTTAGGCGTGGCGCTAAGAAAATGATAGCTTCGCTGATTCGTAATCAGCAGGTCGTCGGTTCGAGTCCGACTTTCGGCTCCATAAATTCAATGAGATACGGCCCGCAGATGCGGGCCTTCTTCTTCTGTGTCAAAACGGTGTCAAGAAGGACTCTGCGGGATCGTTGCTGTTCCCTCCACGATGGGGAAGTTGCAAGACCAGCCACCGCGGCAGCGTGTAGGGATTTTGCTGCTTCAGGATGGCCATACATACAAGCAGGTCAGAAGCGTGCTCTCTGCTTTTGTTGAGCGCGTGCACCTCCCAAAACCTGATTTCCAAAACCTGATTTTAAGAGCTGCGTGCGCTTTGAGCCGCGCGGCTCTTCCGTACTACCAGGGCCGCCGTATAGAGGGGTTGGATTTCCACTAAGACGAGATCCATGGCATAAGCTTCTCTCCGTCGATCGGTTGCATGACTGTTGTGCGTCAATAAATATCCTTGAGATCAAGAAAATGCGATGTTTGGCGAGCAGGGGGCTTCTCAAGCAACTCCCCAGGGCGCTGTTCGACGTATCAAGAAGGATGCCCCAACTACACCGGATCTGGACGATGCTCCGCTGAGGGGACCCAGTCCCGACTGCACCTCGCCTTCCCGGGGCACTAAAATGAGGAGGCCAGCGACCGCATGAGGCAATCCGGGGTAGAGCATCATCGGCACTGGTCCGAGCTATTCATCGAAGACCCATTTTCACGCTTGCCCCGGGGCGATCTTCACTCTTTCCCCGGACGATTCAGGAGATGTCTGCATGACCTTTCGTTGCCTTGCCCGCAGTTGTGTCTGTTTGTTTGTGCTGGTTGCCTTTGGCTATTCGGCCGTTGCCGAATACCCGGAGCTGAACGATGCACGCATCTCCGCGATTGCGCAGATGCTGCCGCAGCAGCCGGCGGGATTCGGCGTTCCGTGCGCGAATCGCGCGGCATGGACGCCGGTTGCCGCCAACTACGAGTCCAGTGTGCGACAGGCTGAGGCATTTATTGCGCAGCCTATTCCCGCATGGGACGACGAGGCTTATCTCGATTTTTCACGCACGGGCAAGCGCGGCGTAGGCGAGGCGATGATGCACGCCCGCGACGGCCAACTGAGCTCGCTGGTGCTGGCCGAGTGCAGCGAGTGGAATGGACGTTTTCTTCCGCGTATCGCCGAACAACTGGATGCGATTGCGGCGCAGCGCTCGTGGACCCTGCCCGCGCACGACGCGCAACTGGAAAACTTTAAAGGGACTCGCTACTTCATTGAGCTGAACTCCGCAGGGCTCGGGCACCAGGTAGCCGAGGCGCTCTATCTGCTGGGTGACAAGATTCCCGCGGCAACGCGCCAGCGAGCGCTTGCGGCGCTGGAACTGCACATGTTCGCGCCCACGCGCAGATCGCTGAGCGGCGTACAGCCGGACGGCTGGCTCCATGTGCATAGCAACTGGAATCCGGTGTGCCTGAATGGCGTTGCCGATGCCGCGCTAACCATTCTGCCGGATCGCAAGGATCGCGCGTTGTTCGCCGCGGCCGCCGAGCACTTTTCGACTTATTACTTCTATAGCTTTCGCGACAGCGGTTACGACGACGAAGGCATCGGCTACTGGGGATACGGTTTCGCGAACTTTGCGGAACTGCGCGAGCAACTCTGGCTCTCGACCGGAGGCAAACTCGATCTCTACGACATCCCCAAGGCGCGCAAGGCGGCGCTCTTCGGTTTTCAATTCCAAATGCTCCCCGGCGTTTTCGCGGACTTTGCGGACGCGCGTTTCATGACGATTCCCGATCCGGTTTTGCTGGCGTCGATCGACCGCATCTTCCAACTCCATCTCGTCAAGGATGATGCTGCGGCGCGGGCAGGGCGCTTTGGCGGCGCTCTTTCCGCAGCGGTGCTGGCGGGCTTTCCCCTTCCATCCGAATGGAAAGGCAACAGCGCATCGGAGCGCGAGAATCTGATTGGCCTCAGAACCTATTACGAGGACGCTGGCGTACTGGTTGCGCGTCCCGCGCCGGGCGGCCGTCTTGCCGTCACCATCAAAGCTGGCGGCAATGCCGCGCACAGCCACAACGACATCGGCTCCTACTCCATCGGCCTTGCGTCCACGCAGCCCGTAGGCGATCCGGGCGGACCGTTGTTCTACACGGCGGAAACCTTCACTTCGAAGCGCTACAATTCGCGGTTGCTGAATTCGTTCGGCCATCCAGTGCCGGAGATCGACGGCAAACTGCAGTTGGATGCGACGAGCGTGAAGTTGCCTCCGGCCGTGGCAAGCTTCTCGCCGCAGGAAGACTCGGTGCAAATGAACTTGACCGCAGCTTACGACGATCCGAACCTGCGCCGTTTTGTGCGCACGTTGCATTACATGCGCAAAGACGGCGGTTCGGCCACGATCGAGGACGACTATGAAACCTCCGGCGCGGCGGAGATTGTGGAGTCATTCCCCACGCACGGAACCTGCCGGCAGATCGACGCAAAGACGCTCGTCTTCGATTACGGCGAGGCGCACTTGCAGGTCGCGATTGAAGCGCCTGTGCCGTTCACGCTGACGCAGGAAAATGTGGAAGAATATGGGCAGCCCTTCAACCGCGTCGGCGTACATCTGCATCTTGTCCAGTCCGCGCGCGTAACGATGCGGTTTAGCGAAGCGAAGACAAACTGACGGCGTCGAGCCGCCCGTACTGAGAATCCCATAGCGCCTCCAGCCCGGAGTAGTTCTGCATTGCCGGACACAGCGGGCCGGAGGCATGGGATCAGGCGTGACCGCCTCCTATGCAAGCTCGATAGCGCGAATGGCCTCCGCAATTTCGGCTGCGAATTCGACTCGATCGGGATGGAGGCCCGCCCGGGCCTGTTTCGGCAGTTCGGCCAGCAACTCCTCGTAGGGAGCGCTGACGCATCCCGCGAAGGCTGGATAGCCCAGGGCATCTGCCATGCGGCAACTGATCTTGACCAACTCGGCCATGTTCCATTGATTCGGGGAATTGGCATACGTGTGATGATTCGCTACGATCGACTTGAACTCGGAGGGCAGTAACCAGTTGTCGATCAACTGCAGACCCGCCTCGCAATGATCCAGGCCGAAAAGTCCGCGTTCCTCTTCGAGCATGCTTTCGGCGGTCCCCCGATGGCGCGCGAGCAGGTCAGCGTATTCTCGGGGCTGGATGACGGCCAGGGCCGCGCGGCCAATATCGTGCAGGATGCCGGCCGTGTAGGCGATCTCCTTGTCCAGCGGTGCGCGTGCTGCAATACGATCCGCAATGATGGCGCAAGCGAGATTATGCACCCACAGAATCTTCATGGCCGGTAGCGCCATCGACTTGCCCAGATAGGCGCGCACACCTACCGTGATGCACATGCCCTGCAGCGCATTCCCTCCCAAGACAGCAACAGCTTGCAGGATGCTGTTGGCCGGGTAGCGAAGCGCATAGAGAGCAGAGTTCGCCACCGTGAGCACTTCGCTGGCAAAGGCCGGATCGGAGGAGATGAGGTCGGAGAGTTGATGCAACTGCACATTCTCGTTGTTCACCAGTTGCAGCACGCGCACGGCCACTTGAGGGAACGGTGGCAGCCGCAAATGCGCCCAAGGCAGATGGGTGATCTTCCCAGAACTGTTCGCCCTCTCCATTTCGCTCCAGTCCTTTTTCGTCGCCTGACGGGCAATTAGAAAATGCTAATCGGCAAAGCGCGTGGCGATGTTATCTCACGGCTTCGATCTACCGCAGAGATATGTAACTTGTCGGCAAAGACGGAGCTTCTCTCTAGTCAAATGCGAGAGGATGTTGGGCACTTGCGGAAACGTGCGGCGAAGTGAATCCCGGGCTTGCATGTTTGGGATTCTCCTTGTCTGGCTCAGCCTACGGGTGATGCAGATGCCAGGTTCTGGAATGCAGGCGTGCAATTCTGGGAACCGCGATGAGAGTGAGGGCAAACAGAAAGATGGCGGCGGCAATGAAAGCGAGGTTGCCGTGACGCAGGTCTTCCAGCAGCAGTTTGAGAGCGGCCAGCGCCAACAGGGTGTAGCCGATGCGCGTCAGCTCCGCGCGGCTGGTGCGTGCGCCATAAAATGCGAACGCGGCAGAGACTGTGCAAAGAGCAACCATGCGCACCAATGCCAGGTGGTGCGCAGCCGGTGGCAGAGCAAAGGCCAGCAGGTAAATCATCAGCCGGGCAGTGGCCGCGGAGATCGTCGCGGCGGCCAGCAGGGAATAGCTGAAACGAACAGCGGCGCGCCGCCACGCCAGATGCTCATTGGCGGGCAGCACGATCAGGCAGGCGATGGCGCAGAGTGCGGGCGCTGCCATGGCCCACGCCGGAGCGCCGGGCAGCGCTGCGGCCAGTGTTTGCGCAATGTATTGCAACAGACCGGACACGGATGCCGCAGCGAGTAGCCAGAGCAGCCCGTGCAACTCCAGCACGGGCTTACGCAGGCGATGCGAGAGGAGCAGAGCAGCGAGCGCGCCGAGCCCAAGCAGCAGAGCCGCAAACCCGGAGGGCAACGCGAGCAGAGAACCAGCCAGCAGCAGCAGCGCGCTCCACGCGGCGAAGACGCTCCGATTGCGCGGGTCAGGTTGCGCGCCAAAGAGAACCAGCGCGGCGGCGTAGCCGGCCACTGCCAGCGCGATGCAGAGAACGCCGAGGGCTACAATAGCAGCCGGCGATCCGAAAGAGAGAAACGCCGATGCCGCCAACAGAAAAGCGATGGTCGTTTGCACAACGGCAAAGGTCGAGATCGGATTGTTACGTAGGACAGTTTTGACGAGGACTCCGGCGGCAAAGATTAGAAAGAGAACGCTGACAAGCGCCAGAAGGGCGGCGGGCGCAATCTCGGGGTAATCCGGGCGAGCCGCAGCCGGGCTCGCATACACGTAGATGACAATCGAGAGCGCCAGATCGGCGGCGATTGCGACGAACACGCGGACGCCGGTTTCAAGGCCACGTAAAGCAGAAAACTCGCAGAGTGCGGCCATGGCCAGCAGTACGGCGGCAAACGGAACTACCTCGTGCGTTGCCACCAGCAGAGCCAGCGCCAGTGCGGCGGTTGCAGTATTGGTGACCCATGCGAGCGGCGCAAAGTTGCGCCGGCCAGCGAGCAGTGCGGGCGCGGCAGCGAACCCTGTCATTACGGCGGCTGTCAGCAGCGAAGGGAACAGCCGGAAGCGCAGAGTCAGCTCCCAGAGCAGAGGCGCAAGAATGAAGGCTGAGGTTGCGGCGTACGCGCTCGGCGCTAGCCATCCGTCTTTCTGCTGGCGAGCGGCAACGGCAAGCCATGCAAACGCATAGGCAATGGCCAGCGCAGCCACCAGGGGCATGGCCACCGCGTTTGACTCCGCCACGGCGCGGAGCACGTAAGCGCCGGCGATGCCCAGCAGCGCGCGGCCCAGTACAGTGAACGCGCCAATGGCTTGCGGTGCGGAGGGGAGATCGATGGAAGGCGGAAGCGAGATCTGTTCCGCAGCGGCAGGCGCGGCCTGGATCGCTACAATTGCGCGCGCATCCTCATCGGCGGAGTGCTCGAGCAGCGCTACGCGATGTTCCAGCGCTTCAAGCCGTGCGGTGAGCGAATTGAGTGTACCGGGGAGATTGTCCATGGCTTCCACCCGATTGGCGAGATTTCGGCGCATCGTTCCCACCCATTTCCGCAAAGGACGGGGAAATGGATGGGGCACTCTGACAGTACTTGCTTGCGGCCCTCAGTCGGCAGCGGCTGCGTTGTGCGCAGGGCGTTCTCCCCACGGCGGCAACAACTTGAGCAGGATACTGAGGAAGAGGAACGGAAGCAGCGTGAGCGCGATGGCGACCAGCAATCCCTCGCGCGTTACCAGGTCCATCTTGTACGTGGTGTAGCCGAGGAAGCTCTTGGAAAAAAGCTGGCCGCCGATCACCACATTCCAGCGCATGGCGAAGATGCCGACGAGGGCAAGGATGCCGGAGGTGGCATACATGCGCTTGCGCACCACCTCGGAAAACTTGATGACCTGCGTAAGGAACAGCAGCAGCAGCGGCGTCAGCGTGCCCAGGAAGATCTGCACCACGATATGCGAAAAGTAAAGCTGTGTGTGGACCATGAAGTTAAGCGAGCGGAAGGATTCGTCGGCCTCGTAGATGCGGTGTACCAAGTCGAGCATCTCCAGGCTGAAGTCGATGATGAAGATATAGAAGAGATACATCGCAATGCTGTCTACGCAGCGAATGTCGATGACGTGGTGGCGCAGCTTGCTCAGCGCCATGTAGAGCAACATGACAGCGGCGATGCCGGAGACCATGGCCGAGAAGATGAAGACCACGGGCATCAGCGGCGAAGACCACCAGGGATTCGCCTTGATGGAGCCGAAGATGAAGCCCACGTAACCATGCAGCATGAAGGCCGAGGGAATGCCGATGAGCGTGACAATCCAACCCACGCGATCGTCGATGGCCAGCGAGCGCTCACTGATGTTCGTCGAGCCGAGGGTCATCACGCCGTAGACCAGGCGCAGCAGTCCCTTGGATTTCTGATACATCAGCACGATGTCGCGCCGGTAGTCGAGCCAGATTTCCAGCACCAGCACGGCCATCAGATACCAGAGATAGACGTAGCCGAACATGGCCATGGCCGAGGTCGAGTGCGGAGTAAAGTACATCTCCGGCGAGCGCTCCGGATGGCCCAGGTGCAACTGCAGGGGCAGCGGCGCGTCAAGCAGGAAGGCCAGCGCGGTGAGCAGCGCCAACCGGTAGGTGGGCTTGACCGCCTCGACGCGGAAGACGCGCTCCAGCGAGGCCAGAATGAACGCACCCGCTACCAGTCCCGTGATGAAGGGGTAGAGGACGATGAGCACGCTCCACTGCAACCCCACTTCGTTCGGATACATGAAGCCTTCAACACCATTCATAACCTTAGCTCCTAGCTCTCAGCTTCCAGCTTGTCTTGCTCGTCACTGCCTCTTTTAGCGCCGATCTGTGAGGGCGCAAAAGCAAGAGGCCAAGAGCTGGAAGCAGTTCTTCTAACGCACCGAACCATCCAGTCCGTTGTAATAGGCCTTTGCTCCGGTGGCCATCTGCGGTTTCAGCACCTGCACGCTGTGCGTCTTCAGGAACGCGTGGATCGGATCGGCCGGGTTCTTCAGGTCCACCAGTTGACGTGCGCCCGTGGGGCAGCTTTCGCAGCAGGCGGTGGTCAGGCCCTTGGTGATGCGGTGATAGCAGAGGGTGCACTTGTCGGCCACCTTCTTTTCCGGATGGATGTAGCGGCAACCGTAGGGGCAAGCCTGCACGCAATAGGCGCAGCCGAGGCAGTAGCTCTGATCGACGAGCACCACGCCGTCGGGCGAGACAAAGGTTGCGCCCACCGGGCAGACCTGTGTGCAGGGCGACTCCGCGCAGTGGTTGCAGAGCTTGGGAACAAAGAAGTATTTGCCCGCGTCTTCCTTGGCGACAGGGAAGCCTTGCTTGCCGCCGTCCGGCGAGATCACTTCGGGGCTGATCATGTCTTCGTCGGTGACGTGGTAGCGCTCGACCCATGTGCGGAAGAGGCCGTCGGGCACGTCGTTCTCCGTCTGGCAGGCGCGCACGCAGTTGCCGCAGCCAATGCACTTTGGAATGTCGATCAACATGCCCCACCAGTGCTCGGAGGTCTTGTAGTTGGGCGAGTCCTCGGGAGTGCCCGCGAGCACAGCCTTCCAGGCAACGGCAGCGGCCGGCAGCAGAACCAGGAGTTGACGCCGGGAGATCTTCATTTCGCACCTCCTGTGCCGGTTGCCGCATCCATGGCAGGACTATGCGGGTTGTGGCAGGTTTGGCAGGGAACGCCGCTGGAGTGTTCCTCGGGATTTACCTGCGGGAAGCCCTTGGGCTTGGCAGCCGAGGCCGTATGGCAGCGAGCGCAAAGTACCGCCGTGTCCGGCAGCTCCGGCTTTACGCTGGCCGGGTCCTCCGCATGGCGCAGCAGCGGCGGGTCGGGCGGCATCGGCTTGACGACCAGCGCCACGAGCCGTTGGAAGGCGTTGGGCTTGGGCCCCTCGGGCGCAGGCATCTTCTGGTAGATCGCGCCATGGCAGGCCTCGCAGTTTACATGCGCATGCTTGCCGTTCTTCTTTGCGTCCAGAATGTCGCTATGGCAGCCTTCGCAGGTCTCATGGCCGGCGAATTTTGCCGGATGCGCGGCAATATCGCCCATGGCCGCTGCGCGGTAATGCCCGTATTGCCCAAAGGTCTTCGGGACCACGAAGCCGCGGATTCCCAGAAAGATCAGGAAGGCGAGCACGAACAGCCCGGCGAATCGAAATAAATGCCCAGCATCCTTGAAAGCACTCATGCAGCTTGCCCCCGCACCACGGAAGGGTGGATGGATCGCGTTCGATCAATGTGTGATTTAAAACACAATCTCTGATTGGAGACAGTAGCGGGTGGGAGCGCACGACTGTATGTGCGCTAAATCACATGGCCATGTGACAAGTCTTTCTTCCTCATTTCAGGGCTCCGGCACGAGTCCGATGACATGTAGACTACGGCGTCTCAACGCCTGCGGCCGAAGGCGATACGATAAAAGCTGGGAGAGTGGAATGCCCGAGATTCTAGACGGCGCGGCGATTGCGGCCGCAATCAAGCAGGATGTGAAGGCTGAGGTTGAGGCGTTGGGACGCCGCGGTATCCGGCCGGGGCTGGCGGCGGTGCTGGTGGGCAACGTGGCCGCCTCAGAGATTTATGTGCGCAACAAGGTGCAGTCCTGCCAGGAACTGGGCATCTACAGCGAGCTGATTACGCCGCCCTCCACGGTGACCACCGAGGAGATGCTGGAGTTGATCGCCGGACTCAACGCCCGCGAGGATATCGACGGCATCCTGGTGCAGTTGCCCCTGCCCGCGCACGTTGACGCCAAACGGCTGCTGGACGCGATTGCGCCGGAGAAGGATGCGGACGGCTTTCATCCCATCAATGCGGGCCGCTTGCAGGCGGGCCGCCCGGCGCTGGCTCCGTGCACGCCGGCTGGAGTCATCGAGATTCTGAAGCGCAGCAACATCTCCATCGCTGGCAAGCACGCCGTAGTGGTGGGCCGCAGCGACATTGTGGGCAAGCCCGCGGCCATGCTGCTGCTGCACGAGAATGCCACCGTGACCATTTGCCACTCGAAGACGGCGGACCTGGGAGCGGTCACGCGGCAGGCGGACATTCTGGTGGCGGCCATCGGCAGGCCCGGCTTCATCGGGCCGGAGATGGTCAAGCCCGGCGCGACGCTGATCGACGTGGGCATCAACCGGCTGAATACGCGCGAGGAGTTCGACCGCTTCTTCAAGGGCAACGCTAAGCGCGAGGCGGCCTTTGCCAAGCGCGGGTCCGTGATTGTGGGCGACATTCATCCGAAAGCTTTTGAGATATCCGGCGCGTATACGCCGGTCCCGGGCGGCGTGGGCTTGCTGACCGTGGCCATGCTGATGGCCAACACCGTGCGGGCGGCCAAAATGCGGCGGGGGCTATGATGCGGTCGCGCTACTTCTAACCGTCCGAGGACGACCGGGGTTACTATGTCCAAATTGATCTTGGAAATCCCTCCATTCTGCCAGCAGTCATAGGTGGGTCGCCAGCCTATAACAACTACTTGCCGATCATGGTTCCCAGTGAAGTATACTGGCGTGTCACACGGAATCGGGGCCAAAGACTATGAGTAGTATCGTCAATTTACTCAACCAAATCAAACAAGAAGAGATCGTCTTGCCTGCGATACAGCGCGATTTTGTGTGGCCAGAAGAGAAAGTTCTCAGGCTGCTCGACTCCATTATGCGAGGGTATCCGATTGGGATCGCGCTGTTATGGGAGACATATTTGGATCTGCAGTATAGGAAGTTTGCGGAAGATTTCCACTCCGGCGTAATTCATGGATTCAAGGATAACAAGCATAAAAAGAAGCTGAAATTGGTGCTAGATGGCCAGCAGCGTCTACAGTCGCTATACATCGCGCTTTATGGATCATATGGAGGCAAGTCGCTCTATTTTGACGTATTAAGCGGAAAACAGTCTGACGATCTTTCGGACGCGAAGTATGAGTTTGAGTTTCTGGACAACGAAGGATTTGTACGTTGGGAAGCGCAGCTAAAAGCAAATGCGGAAGCTCCAAGTACCTCTCAAAGCGGTGATGCGAACTACCTTGTGAAAGTGGCTGACCTATTCTCGGCAGGCGTCAGGGGGCGCGATGCTTTGGCAAAGCAAATCAAGAGACAGGTCAATCTGAGCGAAGACGACGAAGGCCGATTAGGAGAGAATCTCGCACGCTTCCACGATGCTCTAACCTCGAATGCGAACATCCTGATGGTATCGGTGATTGATGAGAATTTGCCTAGTGACCACTCGGATCGGAAATCAGAGGCGGACGTTCTCGAAATCTTCGTGCGTGTAAATCGTGAGGGTACGCCTCTAAGTAGGTCGGATCTCATTTTCAGTATGCTGAAGCTCAACTGGCGCGAGTCGGCGGAGAGCCTCCCAGAATTTGTTCGGCAGATTAACGAAGGTAACTCGTTCGAGTTGGATACAGATTTCGTTATCCGTTGTCTTTTCGCCGTTTCAGATCTTGGCACCAAGTTTGAGCTGGATTTGCTCCGAAGGAAAGATAATGTAGATCGACTTCGGAAGAACTTCCAGCCTTGTTGCGATGCAATTCGGTCCGTTGTCGATTCCGTGTCGCGAGACTGCTGGTGCGCGAGCAGTAGCCTGCTCGGCGGGCAAACAACGCTCGTTCCATTTGTTTACTACCTGTTTCGAGCGCCAAAGCATGAGGTGCCAACAGGCCAGATTGACGATTTTCGGAAATCGCTCTATCTATCCGCTTTCGCTCGCCCATTCTCGCGCTATGCTGATAGCCGACTGTGGAAGTTTATCCGTGAAGAGATTAGGCCTCTGGCTGAAAAGAAGGACTACCATTTCCCGTTAGACCGTTTAGTCGCATGGGTAAAGTATTGGGAATCCGTTACTGGATTTAATGAGCGTCTGCTGCAATCTAACGTGGCACTTACTCTCCACGTTTTGCAGAATCTAAGTACCAACAAAGTTAAATATGAACGGAACGCTGGACAGATCGATCACATTTTCCCGCGAGCCGAACTCCGGCGGAAAGAATCCTTCGTGGAGTCAGAGATCAACCATTTTGGAAATTTCTGGATTCTGGCGAAAGGGAAAAACCAGAATAAGAGCGACAAACATCCTGCGAAGTTCTTCGAGGATGTGACCGATCCCGAAATGGAACGTGCGATTATTGACCGAGAGATGCTCGACTATCGAAGGTATCGCACTTTTCTGAAGGATCGTAGCGAGAAAATTCTTATCACGGTCGGAAAACGGTTAGGGTTTTCTGAAGCAGACTTTGAGACCCAGTCCTAATGGTCGTGGGCTGGGCTGACCATCGCCTTCATACAGGCTCCAGAGTTGCAGCTGTTATCAAAATGACGAACTAAAGTCTATAAGCAGCATTCGTCCGTTAAGCTTCTTGTCAACGAGAAGCTTAAAGAACAGAAACCCTTTCCAATGCTCACTGCGGTCCATGGCCTATACTCAATCCATCCATGAAGCCCCAACTGGAAACAAACCAATCCTTTTTTTGCGTTCGGCTGGAGATTCCGCCATGCTGCGCGTAGGGCTTACCGGTGGACTCGCCAGCGGCAAAAGCACCGTTGCGGCCTGCCTGCGCCAACTGGGCGCGGAGCTGATTGAGGCGGACGAACTGGGCCGCGCGCTGATGGAGCCGGGCAAGGCCGTTTTCTCCTCGATTGTCGAGCACTTTGGCGCGGGTGTTGTTGGCAGCGATGGCCGCCTCGACCGCGCTGCTCTGGCTCGTATTGCTTTCGGGGATGGCCGTTTGCAAGAGTTGAACGCCATCGTCCACCCGGCGGTGATTGCCGCGCAGCAGCAGTGGATGGACGACGTCTTCGCGCGCAATCCGCGGGCGATTGCGGTGGTGGAGTCGGCGCTGATCTTCGAGGTGGTGCGCGATGCGCGGGCTCGTGGCGAGAAGGACGGCATTCTGGCCGACTGGCGGCAGCGGATGGACCGCGTGATTGTGGTGACTGCTCCGGAGGACGTGCGCATCGCGCGCTACGTGGCGCGGGTGTGCCCGGATGGGGTGGGCCGCGCTGCAGCCGAAGCCGATGCCCGCCGCCGGCTGGCCCACCAGATTCCCGATGCGGAAAAGGCTGCCCTGGCCGACGATGTGATTGAAAATACGGGCGATCTGGAAAGCCTGCGGGCGCAGGTCGCCGCCCTGTGGGAACGGCTCAAGGTTCATAACAACTAATTTCAGCGAAAGTTGTCTTTAGAATAGGAGCCAGCGGCTCGCGTTCCCCGGGAACCTTGGCGTCCAGCCGCCGTATCTATCCAAGGAAGGTACTTGATTTGAATCTGAAAGCCATGAAACTGCGCCGTGTCGTACTTGTGATTCTGCTGGTGGGCGGGTTTGTGTTCCTCACCACCCGTCTTCCCTGGGACTTTGGACGATTTTCGCTGGCCCATCTCTTCGGCCATGGCGACGGCTCGCCGTTGGAGCTGACCGAGGCCCATGCCGCGCCGGCCTACGACGCCGAAGAGCTGAACAACATTGCCGTCTACAAGAAGGTTCTGCCTTCGGTGGTCAATATTACCTCGACCACGCTGGTCTTCAACTTCTTCTATGGAACGGTGCCGCAGCAGGGGCAGGGATCGGGCTTTGTGCTGGACAAGGCCGGGCACGTGCTCACCAACTTTCACGTGGTGGAGGGCGCCAACCGCGGCATCGAAGTGATGCTCTCGAACAAGCGCCGCTACACGGCCAAGGTGGTGGGCACCGATCGCGCCCACGACCTGGCGCTACTGCAAATCAACGCGCCGAATCTTGAGCCGGTCACGCTGGCCGACTCCACCGATCTGGCCGTCGGGCAGAAGGTCTACGCCATCGGCAACCCCTTCGGGCTCACCGGCACCATGACGCGCGGCATCATCAGCTCCATCCGCTCCATCCGCAACGGCGACGGCGCTCCCATTGAGGACGCCATCCAGACCGACGCGGCCATCAACCCGGGCAACTCCGGCGGGCCGCTGCTGAACTCGCGCGGCGAGGTGATCGGCATCAACACCATGATCGCCTCGAACGGCGCGGATCAGAGCTCGGGCATCGGCTTTGCCATTCCCATCAACACTGCGAAGGCGGTGCTCTCCGACCTGACCCGCTACGGGCGCGTCAAGCGGCCTTCGCTGGGCATTGTCTCGTATGCCATCGGGCCGGACCTTGCCTCGCAGATGGGCCTCTCGGCCGACTACGGCGTGCTGATCCAGAAGGTGCTGCCGGGCGGCGCGGCAGAGCGCGCAGGGCTGCGCGGCGGCAACCAGCAGGCCTACGTGGGCAATACGCCCATCATGCTCGGCGGAGACCTGATCGTGGCCATCGACGGCCAGGAGGTCACCGATCCGCAGGACATCAACGCACTGATGGACAAGCATCAGGCCGGCGACACCATCAGCGTGACCGTGCTGCGCGGCCGGCGGCAGATCACCCTGAAGCTGATCCTGGGCGAAGCGCGCGAGACAAACGGCTAAGCGCGTTCTTTCTTCAAGCACAGAAACGCGGGCCGCTCCTGGTGGGAGCGGCCCGCATTGCGTGTGCCGAGGACGCCTGACAGCTTGCAAGCGCAAGCGCAGTGAAAGCAATCCCATGGCTATCCCACGACAAGCTGGAAGCTGAGAGCAGACAGCTACAAGCTGTTCTGCTTCACCGCATCGGCTGCCGCAGGACCGTCTTCAGCTTCTCCGGCGCGGTCCGCATCGGGTCGTTCAGATAGATTTCGTGGTGCCGCCCGTGTAATGTCTTGCCCGCAGCACGAATCGCCGCGTGGATCCGCTCGATGGCCGGGCCCTCGTCCGCGTAGGGCCCGGTGTAGAGAATCTGCGCCGAGGGTCCTTCGGTGAGCGCCTCGAACCGCACGCGCTCGAGCCCGGCCTCTTTCTTCTTGCGCCGCGCCTCGTCCCTTGCTGCCGCAACGTCGTCGGTCGTGATGAACTCCGGCTGCACGATCATCGCGGTCCACTTCCACGCCGACTTGTTGGCCAGGTGGAAGACTTGCGGGTCGTCGGCCCACCAGAGGGCTTCCAGGGGCATGACGCCGTAGTCGATCTGGCGCGGGCCCTTCTTCATCATGAATTTCAGTGTGTATGCGAGGGTGTACAGCGCGCCGACGGCCTGTTCGAACGAGGCCGAACCGTCCGGGTCGCCTTCGCCGTCGGCCATCAGGTAGTTTCGGCGCGGAACGTCCACAAGGCTAACATCCTTTGCGGACGGCAGATAGAATTCGCTCCACTGTTTCTTCAGATCGATGGTAAGCATGGCAGTCCTCCGCCTGAAAATGGGGCGAGAGAATCCTACCATGCTTTCACTGCCGCGCGGATCAGAGAGCTGTTAGCGCCGCCGGGCTCAGTCTCCCGGCGCTTCTTCCAACTCGGCCCCGATCCGCCGGAGCTTCATCACGCGCCACTGCAGGCGATCGAAGAACAGGTAAACAACTGGCGTGGTGAAGAGCGTGAGCAACTGCGAAACCAGCAATCCGCCGACGATGGTGATGCCCAGCGGCTTGCGCAGTTCCGAGCCCACGCCCATGCCGATGGCCAGCGGCAAACCACCCAACAGTGCGGCCATGGTGGTCATCATGATGGGCCGGAAGCGCAGCAGGCAGGCCTGGTAGATGGCTTCCACCGGCGGCAATCCCTGGTCGCGCTCGGCCTGTAGCGCAAAGTCGATCATCATGATGGCGTTCTTCTTCACAATGCCGATCAGCAGAATGATGCCGATGAGCGCAATGATGCTCAGGTCGATGCCCATCAGTTCGAGCGCCAGAATTGCGCCCACGCCCGCCGGCGGAATCGTGGAGAGAATCGTCAGCGGATGGATGAGGCTCTCGTAGAGAATGCCCAGCACGATGTAAACCGCGGTCAAGGCGGCGATAATCAGCCACTTCTCGTTCTTCAGCGAGTCCTGGTAGGCCTGCGTCGTGCCCTGGAAGCTGCACTTTACCCCGCTGGGCAGGTCCATGTCTTTCTGCAGCTTTTCGAGCGCCGTTACTGCATCGCCCAGCGCCACGTTGGGCGCAAGGTTGAAGCTGATCGTCACGGCGGGATACTGACCCTGATGATTCACCTGCAGCGCGATGCGCTGCTGGTTGTAGCTGGCGAAGGCCGACAGCGGCACCATTGCGCCGCTGGACGACTTCACAAAGATGCCGTTCAGCGACTCGGGGCTGGAACTGTACTTCGGGTCAACCTCCATCACCACGTGGTATTGGTTCAGGCCCGTGTACATGGTGGAAACCTGGCGCTGTCCGAAGGCATCGTACAGCACCTGGTCGATCGCTGCCGCAGACACGCCCAGCCGGGAGGCGGCGTCGCGATCGATCACAAGATTTGCTCCCAGTCCCTGGTTCTGCTGGTCGCTATTGACGTCGCGCAGTTCCTTCAGCGCACGGGCGCGCTGCAGCAGGCGCGGCGCCCAGGTGGTCAACTCCTTGATGTCCTCGTCGGAGAGCGTGTACTGGTACTGTGCCGCCGAACCGCGTCCGCCGATCTGGAACTCCTGTTGCACCTGCAGGTACAGCGTTGCGCCGGGCACGCTGGTGAGTTGACGCCGCAGCCGGTTCACTACGTCGTCGCCGCTTACGCGCCCGGGGCGCTGGTTCAGCGGCTTCAGTGCAATGAACATACTGCCGACATTGTTGGAGCCGCCGCCCGGGCCGCCGCCGCCGACAAAGGCCGTAACCGACTGGATGGCAGGATCGTTCAGCACCATCTGAGCCAGTTGCGTCTGCTTGGTGTTCATCGCCTCAAAGCTGATGTCCTGCGCCGCCATGGTGCGGCCATTCATGCGTCCGGTATCCTGCTGCGGGAAGAAACCCTTGGGCACGATGATGAACAGGTAGATGTTCAGCACCGCTGTTCCGATGGCCACGCACAGGATCAGCGTCTGGTGATTCAGCACCCAGCGCAGAGCGGCGGCATATTCGGCATGCAGCCATTCGAAGGCCCGCTCGCTGGCCTTGTAGATGCGCCCGTGCTTGCTTTCGTCGCGCGATTTGAGGAAGTGCGCGCACAGCATCGGCGTCGTCGTGAGCGAAACCAGCAGCGAAACCGCGATGGCCACCGACAGCGTGACGGCAAACTCGCGGAAGAGCTTGCCCACAATGCCGCCCATCAGCAGGATCGGCGTGAAGACGGCGATCAGCGACAGGCTCATCGACAGAACGGTAAAGCCGATCTCCTTCGAGCCCTTCATGGCCGCATCGAAGGGCTTCATTCCCATCTCGAGATAGCGCGTGATGTTCTCGATGACCACAATGGCGTCGTCCACAACGAAGCCCGTGGCCACGGTTAGCGCCATCAGCGAAAGGTTGTCGATGGTGTACCCGGCCAGGTACATCACGCCGAAAGTGCCGGTAAGCGAAAGGGGCACGGCCACCGAGGGAATCACAGTGGCCCACACCTCGCGCAGGAACAGGAACACCACCAGCACCACTAGCACCACGCTAATGATGAGCGAAATCTCGACGTCACGCACGCTGGCCCGGATCGTGGTCGTGCGGTCCACGGCCACGTCGATCTTGATCGTCGGCGGAATGGCGGCCTGCAGGTGCGGTATCTCGGCCATCACGTTGTCCACGGTCGAGATCACGTTTGCGCCGGGGATCTTCATGATGATGATCAGGATGGCGTCCTGCATCTTTCCCGGTGGTCCCTTCATCGGGTTGCTGCCCGCCACGCCGGCGGTCAGTGTGTTGGCCACGCTGTCCGTCACGGTGCCCAGGTCCGAAACCCGAACGGGAGCGCCTGTCTGCTGGTTATATCCGGCGACGATCGGGGCAAAATCCCTGGCTTTGAAGATCTGGTCGTTGTCGTTGATTGCCCAGCGATGCTCGGCGTCCTGGAAGGCGCCCTTGGGGCGGTTGGCGTTGGCGTTGGCCAGCGCGATGCGCACCGCCTCCAGGCCGATGCCGTTGTTAGCCAACTGCAGCGGGTTCAGCTCCACACGCACCGCGGGGCTGGAACTGCCGCCCACAAACACCTGGCCCACGCCCTGAATCTGCGAGATCTTCTGCGCCAGAATCGAGTCGGCCAGATCGTAGATTTGCGGTTTCGACAGCACATCGGAGGTTAGCGTGAGGATCAAAACCGGCGACTCGGCAGGATTCGCCTTGCGATAGCTGGGGTTCTGCGGCAAATACGAGGGGAGTTGGCTGCGCGCCGCGTTGATAGCTGCCTGCACGTCGCGCGCGGCCGCGTCGATGTTGCGGTTGATGTCGAACTGCAGCGTGACGGAGGCCGAGCCCAGCGAACTCGACGAGGTCATCTGGTTGACGCCGGCGATGCGCCCAAACTGCCGCTCCAGCGGCGTTGCGACAGCCGATGCCATCGTCTCCGGACTGCCGCCCGGCAATCCGGCGCTGGCGCCGATCACCGGAAAGTCCACGTCCGGCAGCGAGGCTACGGGCAGCAGCGAGTAAGCCACAGCTCCGGCCAGCAGCAGGGCCATGCTCAACAGCGACGTAGCCACGGGCCGCTTGATAAATGGTGCGGAGAGATGCATCGATGCTTGTCCTCAGTCGGCGCTGACCGGCTCATGTTCGTGGCTCGCGCTCAGTTCGCGCGGCCTCATCCTCTTCGCCAGCTTGTCAAAGTAGAGATACACAACCGGCGTGGTAAACAGCGTCAGCATCTGCGAAAAGATCAGTCCGCCCACGATGGTTACGCCGAGAGGCATACGCAACTCCGCGCCCACGCCACCGCCCAAAGCCAGCGGCAAACCGCCCAGCAACGCCGCCATGGTGGTCATGATGATGGGACGGAAGCGCAGCAGACAGGCCTGGAAGATGGCTTCGTCGGCTGTCTTGCCCTCGTCGCGCTCGGCCTGCAGCGCAAAGTCGATCATCATAATGGCGTTCTTCTGCACAATGCCGATCAGCAGAATAATGCCGATCAGTGCAATCACCGAGAACTCCACCCGCGTGATCATCAGCGCCAGCAGCGCGCCCACGCCCGCGGAGGGCAGCGTGGAGATGATCGTGATGGGGTGAATGTAGCTCTCGTAGAGCACGCCCAGCACAATGTACACCGTGACGAGCGCGGCCAGAATCAGCAGCGGCTCGTTGGACAGCGAGGTCTGGAAGGCCGCCGCAGTGCCCTGGAAGCTGGCGTTGATCGACTGCGGCATCTGGATCTTCTGCTCAACGTTCTTCACAGCCTGCACCGCATCGCCCAGCGCGCGCCCCGGGGCCAGATTGAAGCTGACCACGGTCGACGGGAACTGGCCCTGATGGCCGATCGACAACTGCGCGTTGCCCTGTTCCCAGTGCGCCAACATGCTCAGCGGAACCTGCGTTCCGGTGTTCGACTTCACGTACAGACTGCTCAGGTCGGTCGGCGTGCTCTGGAAGTTTCCGGCCACCTCCATCACTACGTGGTACTGGTTCAACTGGGTGAAGATTGTCGAAACCTGCCGCTGGCCGAAGGCGTCGTAGAGCGTGTTGTCGATGTCGGCCATGGCAATGCCCAGCCGCGAAGCCGTATCGCGATCGACGATCAGTTGTGCCGACAAGCCTTGATCCTGCAGGTCGCTGGCCACGTCCGTCACCGCTGGTTCCTTGCTGAGTTGTTCCACCATCCGGCGCGTATAGGTGGCCAGTTCGCGCTGGTCGGGGTCTTCGAGAGCGTACTGGAACTCCGTGCGGCTCACGCGGTCTTCCACCGTCAAGTCCTGCAGCGGTTGCAGGAACAACTGGATGCCGTCCACATTCGCGGTTTTCTGTTGCAGCCGGTGGATGACGTCGGTCGCCGACATCTTCCGCTCGTCCAGAGGCTTCAGGTTGATCTGGATGCGCCCCGAGTTCAGCGTCGTATTCGTGCCGTCCACGCCGATGAACGAAGAGATGTTGTCCACCGCCGGGTCAGTCAGCAGAATGTCCACCAGCTTCTGCTGGCGCGCGGCCATGCTGGCAAAGCTCACCGACTGCGGAGCTTCGCTGATGCCCAGCACCACGCCCGTATCCTGCACCGGGAAGAAGCCCTTGGGCACCGCGAGGAACAGCAATACGGTGGCCACAAAGGTTGAAATCGTCACGAGGAGCGTCGTAAAGCGATGGCGCAGAATCACCGTGAGCGCCCGCCCGTAGGCAGCGATGATGGAGTTGAAGACCTTCTCCGACCAGTAGTAGAACTTGGTCTGCTTCGCCGTCGCCTTGTCCTGCAGAATGCGCGAGCACATCATCGGGGTCAGCGTCAGGGATACCACCGCCGAAACCAGAATGGTGACCGCCAGCGTGATGGCGAACTCGCGGAACAGGCGGCCCACCACATCGCTCATGAACAGCAGCGGAATGAGCACGGCGATCAGCGAAACGGTAAGGGACATGATCGTGAAGCCGATCTGCGCCGAGCCCTTCAGTGCTGCCTGCATCGGACTCATCCCGTCTTCGATGAAGCGCGAGATATTCTCGATCATCACGATGGCGTCGTCCACCACGAAGCCGGTGGAGATGGTCAGCGCCATCAACGTCAGATTGTTCAGCGAGTAGCCCAGCAGGTACATCACCCCGAAGGTGCCCACAATCGACAACGGCACCGCCACCGAGGGAATCACTGTCGCCGCCAGGTTGCGCAGGAACAGGAAGATGACCATGACCACCAGCGCGATGGTCAGCAGCAACTCGAATTCAACATCCCTTACCGATGCGCGGATGGTCGTCGTGCGGTCCGTCAGCACCTTCACCTGCACCGCCGCCGGCAGACTTGCCTGCAGCGTCGGCAACAAGGCGTGAATGCGATCGACTACCTGAATGATGTTCGCGCCCGGCTGCCGCTGGATGTTCACAATGACGGCCGGCTGCCGGTCCATCCACGCCGCCTGCTGGTTGTTCTCGGCGGCGTCCACAATCAGGGCCACGTCCGAGGCTCGCACCGGCGCGCCGTTGCGATAGGCCACAATCACGGGCTTGTAGTCGCTGCTCGACAGCAGTTGGTCGTTGGCCCCGATTGTGTACGACTGCCGCGCGCCGTTCAGCGTGCCCTTGGCCTGGTCCACGTTGGCCGCGGCAATCGCCGTGCGCAAATCTTCCAGGCTCAGGTTGTAGCTGGCCAACTGCGCCGGATTGGCCTTGATGCGCACCGAGGGCTTTTGGCCGCCGGCAATCGACACCATGCCCACGCCTGTCACCTGCGAGATCTTCTGCGCCAGGTTCGTGTCGGCCGCGTCTTCAATCTTGTCCAGCGGCAGCGAGTCGGAGGTCAGGGCCAGCGTCATGATGGGCGCATCGGCCGGATTGACCTTGCTGTAGATGGGCGGATTGGGCAGGTCCGCCGGCAGGAAGCTGTTGCCGGCGTTGATGGCCGCCTGCACTTCCTGCTCGGCCACGTCGATGTTCTCGTCCAGGTTGAATTCGAGCGTGATCACCGATCCGCCGCCGGAACTCACCGAGGTCATCTGCTTCAGTCCCGGCATCTGCCCGAACTGCCGCTCCAGCGGTGCAGTCACCGACGACGCCATCACCGAAGGACCGCCGCCCGGATAGAAGGTCAGCACCTGGATGATCGGATAATCCACCTCAGGCAGCGCCGACACCGGCAACTGCTGGTACGCTACGCCGCCCGCCAGCAGGATCGCCGCCATCAGCAGCGACGTCGCCACCGGGCGCAGAATAAAGGGCCGGGAAGGACTAAGGCTCACTGCTGCTCCTTCTTATGGCGTTTGCCCTCGCCGCCTGCTGCCGCGCCGTCCTGCGCCTGCGCTCCGTTTCCGCCCTGTCCCGCGCCTTGGGCTGCGTCGGGGCTCTGGCCTGCGCCGCCGCCCTGTCCATTGTGCTGCCGCGCGCCGCTCACCAGCACCAGCGAGCCGGCCCGCAGACGATCGGCGCCGTCCACGACGACCTTCATTCCCGGCTCCACGCCGCTGTCCAGAATCGTCAACTGGCCTTGCGCCAGGGCGACCTTCACCAACTGCATCTTGGCCACGGTGTTGCCCTTGTCGTCCTTATCCACCACCCAGACGAAGTTCCCCTGCTGGCCCGATTGGATCGCTGCCGACGGCACGACCAACGCATTGGGCCGGTTCTCCATCACCAGCCGGATGTTCACGAACTGGTTCGGGTAGAGCTTGTTGTCGCGGTTGTCAAAGACAGCCTTCAGCTTGGCCGTGCCCGTCGTCGTATCGATCTGGTTGTCTGCCGTCAACAGATAGCCGGTCGCCAGCTTCTCGATCTCGCCGTGGTCCCAGGCGTCCACCGGAAGCCGCCGCTCGCCCGCCAGCTTCTTCAGTACCGACGGCAACTGGTCTTCCGGCAGCGTGAAGTACACCGCGATGGGCTGGAACTGGTTGATGATGACCAGATTCGTGGTGTTGGCTGTGATGATGTTGCCAGGGTCCACCAGCCGCAGGCCGATCTTGCCCGAGATCGGCGACTGGATCGAGCACCAGCTCAACTGCAGTTGCGCCGTATCCACCGCCGCCTTGTCGGCCTCGATCGCGCCCTGGTACTGGCCCTGCGTGGCCTGTTGGCTCTCCATCGACTCCTTGGACACCACGCCGGCCTTGTACAGCGCGTTATAGCGCGCGAACTGCGCCTGCGCATCTTTCAGCAGAGCCTGATCGTGCGCCAGCGTACCTTTGGCCTGAGCCAGAGCCGCCTTGTACGGAGCCGGATCGATATTCATGATCGTCTGTCCCTGCCGTACGGACTGCCCCTCGGTGAACTTCACGGGCAGCAACTGTCCGTTCACCCGCGCCTTCACCGTGACGCTCATATACGGTGTCACCGTGCCGATGGCCGTCAGATAGATCGGCATGGGCCGCTGATCGACGGGCACCACCTGCACCGGAACCGGCCGGTTCAACAGAGCCGCCGCCTGGCGCTCCGTATTGGCCTTGTTCTGCTGCTGGTTCTGGTAGATGCGCCACACGCCCAGAGCTACCAGAGTGAGGACCACCGCATACACAACCACCCGGACCCACACCCGCTTGCCGGGTTGGGGTTCGTGAAGACCGTTATTTTCGGACTGAGAGGACTCCGGAGCGCCGTCAATGGACATGATGTCGTTTCCCGTCGATGTTCTTTTGGAATTCAGTGCCTGCCGTGGGCAAAAAGCGGATCGGACCTGAAAAAACGGTTCTGTCCGCATACGTTAGTAGGGACGAAACAATGCCGGCAAAGGTTTCGTCCATGCCTCTGTGTCACAGTGGCGTAAATCCCTGTGAGAGCGGGCTTCAGCATCCCCAGAGTGAAGCCGGGCTTATTGTAAGTCAAACGGCGAACGCAAGCACACTCCCAGTTGAAGCGCAGTTGAAAGGTTGGCAGCTCATGCCGCCGTTTGGAGGAAGATAAGGCCATGAAAGTGCTCATCTTTGGCGCAACTGGCTTGCCCAAACCCGCATCTCCTCCGGCCTTCTACATGCTAGAGTGAAATTCCACGGAGGATTTCGATGGCTACCGGAAACCAGCTTCCGGGCAGTGGCGAGACCATTCATCTGCAGCAGCAGGTTGCGCGCCTGCAGGCCCTGCTGGAGGCCACGCGCCAGGTCCACTCCACCAACCAGGAGAACGAAGTCCTCGAACAGGTTCTGCGCATCCTCGTCCGCGAGTTGGAGATGGCCGGGGCTGCATTCCCTTCCGTCGGCCTAACCTACGGCGACGACCCCTCAACCCTGCTCCAGGCGCCCTTGGCCTGGCCGCTGGAAGATCGCGAGGGAAACCGCCTGGCAGACCTGCTTGTGGCGACGCCGGGCGGCAGGCCGCTCACCATCTACGAGTCCGATTTTATCGAGGGCCTTGCCCTGCAGGCCTCCGTCGCGCTGGAGAATGCCCGCTCCCACCGCCGCAACCTGGAGTTTGCCCGCGTCCAGCAGGACCTGGACGCCGCCCGGGGCATTCAGCGGTCGCTGCTGCCGCAGACGCTGCCCGCCATCGAGGGCTACTCGCTGGGCTTCCGTTCCGACGCCTGTTACGAGGTGGGCGGCGACTACCTCGACATCGTCGAGCTGCCCGACGGCTCGCTGATTCTGGCCGTGGCCGACGTTGCCGGCAAGGGCCTTGCCTCCGCCATCACCTCCATGGGCTTCCGTTCGGCCTTCCGCGCCATGGCGCTCTCCGGCCTGCCCCTCGACGAGCTGGCCGCGCGCATGAACCAGCACCACTGGGCCGAAGGCGAGGAGATGCGCCGCCGCTACGTCACCGCCATCTTCCTGCGCCTGCAGCCCGAAACGGGCCACATCGAGATCGTCAACGCAGGGCACAATCCCGGCTTCCTCGTTGTCCCCGGCCAGCCGCACCGGCCTTTCCACGCCACGGGAACCCCTCTCGGCCTGCTGCCGGGCATGAGCTACTCCGCCGAGCGCTGCCAGATTCCCCCGTGCGCGCGGCTCCTGTTCTACACCGACGGTCTCACCGAGGTCTTCCAGGGCGAGGAGGAGTTCGGTTCCTCGCGTCTCCTCGATGCTTTTCAGCGGTGCAGCGCGCAGCGCCCCGATGCTATCCTCGATGCATTGTGGGACGCCGTCGAGGCCTTTGCCGCCGGCGAACCCCAGGCAGACGATAGAACCGCATTGGTGCTGTGCAGAGGCGCAGCTTCCAAGGAGACGCCGGCATGAGCGAGATCAGGCCCACGCGCGTTGAAGTTCGGCTGCCCTCCCGGCTCGGCTTTGAGAAGGTTGCCATGAGCACCGCCGCCTCCGTCGCCAAGCTGATGGGCTTTCGCGAAGACCGCATTGAAGACCTCAAGACCGCGGTTGCCGAAGCCTGCATCAACGCCATCGAACACGGCAACCGGCTCAACGAGAATCTCTCGGTCGGCGTCATCCTTTCCGCGCAGGAAGATGCGCTTGAAGTCAAAGTCCTCGACGACGGCAAGGGCATGCGCACCCAACCGGCCAAGCCCGACATCGACCGCAAGATGCACGGCCAGGAAGGCCCGCGCGGCATGGGCATGTTCCTCATCCAGGCTCTGGTGGACGAGGCCGAGTGGGTGGCCGGCGTCAATGGCGCATCCAGCTACGTCCGCCTCGTGATACGGCTCGATAAGGAAGCCTGAACCAGCAAAGATCCGAACCAATACAAGGGAAAAAATGCAGAGCGAAACCAAATCGCATGTTGACCAACTAACCTCCCCGGCCGGGCATCCGGTCACCGTCCTCCGCTTTGAGGGCGACATTGCCAGCACTTCAAGGGAAGCGGTCCTCGGCCTCTATCAGTCCCTGCCCAAGTCCGGCGTGAAGCTCATCCTGCTCGACTTCACCAAGGTCGAGTACATCAACTCCAGCGGCATTGCACTGGTGATTCAGTTGCTGATCGAAGCCGCCGGCGCCGGCCAGAAGGTGTACGCCTTCGGCCTCTCCGCCCACTTCACCAAAGTATTTACGATGGTCGGCATCACCAAGTACGCCGGCCTCTTCCCCACCCAGGCCGAGGCGCTGGCCGCGCTCTAATTCCCCCTTGCATCCTGCCGGTTTGGGAGCATAATGCCGCAGGGGGTAGTCCCATGACCCACTCCATCGAACTGGCGCGCATCGAATCCGCCATCGAAAACGGCGATGAAGACGAACTCCGCTGGGCAATGAACTACTGCAAAATGCGCCTTTCCGTGGCCACGCTCCCGGAGGAGGTCCAATTCTGGAAGCGCACGGAGAAGGAAGTGGTCAAGCGGCTCAACCGGTCAAACTGACCGGTCGGCCAGCCCGAGAGCTATCATGCCCATATGAACCTCTCCGCGATTCAGACGGCCCTGCGCGAGGCGGGCCATGACGGCTGGCTTTTCTACGATCACCACCACCGCGACCCCATCGCCGCGGGCATTCTCGGCCTCGACCCCAGGGCCCACATTACCCGCCGCTGGTACTACTACATCCCCGCCTCGGGCGAGCCCCGCAAACTCGTGCACCGCATTGAGCAGGGCCGCCTCGACACACTGCCCGGCGCGAAGACGCTTTACTCCAGTTGGCAGGAACTACATGCCGGTATCGCCGCGCTCCTTCGCGGTGCAACCACCATTGCCATGCAATACTCGCCCAATAACGACATCATGTACGTCTCCATGGTCGATGCCGGTACGGTCGAGTTCCTCCGCTCCCTGGGCAAGCAGATCGTCAGCTCCGCCGACCTCGTCAGCCAGTTTGAGGCCGTGCTGACCGCCGAGCAGGTTGCCACCCACGCCGTGGCCCAGCAGGCCATCGACGAGTTGCTGGCCGAGGGCTGGCTTGAGATTGGCCGCCGCCTCCGCCCGGCCCAGGGCAGCGCCGCGCCCTACACCGAATACGACCATGTACAGTGGCTCTCCGAGGCCATGCGCCGTGCCGGGCTTACGTGGGACGACGGCCCCAACGTCAGCGTCAACGCCCACTGCTCCGACTCGCACTATGAGCCTACGGCGGACCATTGCGCTCCCATCCGCGAGGGCGACTTCCTGCTCATCGACATCTGGGCCCGCACCAACCAGCCCAACTCGGTCTACTACGACATCACCTGGACCGGCGTCGTGGGCCGCGAGCCCTCCGAGCGCGAGCAGCAGGTCTTCTCCACGGTCCTGGCCGCCCGCGACGCCGCCATCGCCCGCGTCCAGCAGGCCTTTGCCGAGGGCCGCAGCATCTGCGGCTACGAGGCCGACGACGCGGCCCGCGCCGTCATCCACGCGGCCGGTTTCGGCGAATATTTCACCCATCGCACCGGCCACAACATCGGCAACCAGATTCACGGCCCCGGCGCTAACCTGGACAACCTGGAGACTCACGATCAACGCCGTCTGCTGCCCAACACCTGCTTCTCGGTCGAGCCCGGCATCTACCTGCCCGAATTCGGCGTCCGCAGCGAGATCGACATGCTCACAGCACCCGGCAAGGCCTGGGTCACGGGCAAGATCCAGCGTGAACTGGTGCGCATTTGAGATGAAGCACGGCAGCGCAAGGTTAACCGTGAGATCGCATTCCTGCGGAGCAGCTTTGCGGCAGGCAATTCTCGCGATAGGTCCGATGCCTTCGGACAGAAATCAGGGAAAACTCTCCCGGAGGGAGAGCGCGAGAATTGCCCAGGGTGGAGTCCGCCGCAGCGGACGCAACCCTGGGAACGCCGTCCAATTCCCGGCCCGTCCCGGCGGGACGGACGAATCACACCGTCTTTGCAAATCCAACCGCGCTACCGAGAGTAGGTGACAGGTTGACGCTGAGCGTACAGGAACAATTCGGCCAGATCGACATCTACGTCTTCGATCAGATTCTGCGCGGCAATATAGCGCCGGGCAGCACGGTCCTCGACGCCGGATGCGGCTATGGCCGCAACCTGGTCCATCTGCTGCGCCAAGGGTGCCGTGTCTTTGCCCTCGACGAGGATGCCGAGGGCGTGGAGCATGTGCGCCGGCTCTCCGACGCCCTCGGAACAGGATTGCCGCCGGAGAACTTTCAGGCCGGCCAGATCGACCGGATGCCTTTCCCCGATGCACTGGCCGATGTGGTTCTGTGCAACGCCGTGCTGCATTTTGCCCGCGACGAAGACCACTTCCGCGCCATGCTCGCCGAACTCTGGCGGGTCGTCAAGCCCGGCGGGATGCTCTTCTGCCGCCTCGGCTCCAGAATCGGCATGGACTTCGAACGCGTCGGGAGAAACATCTTTCAACTGGGCGACGGCGCCCACTGGTTTCTGGTGGACGAAGACATGCTTCTCGACCTGACCGAGGAGCTGGACGCGGTCCTCGTCGATCCCCTCAAGACCACGATCGTCCAGGACCTGCGCTGCATGACCACGTGGGTTCTCCGCAAGCGCATAAGGTAGGTCCGCCTTTCTCCTCTGATCCAGAACGAACAACAATTACCGAGTCAAGCCAACCGATCCCGGGCTCCCGAGAGACGTCTCAGGAAATCTCCTTCTTTACCGTACGCAGCATCGCGAGAGACTCGGGACTCAACAGGCCTGTGCGGTCAATGTCTACGTTGAAGGTGACCGGCACCTTGACGTTATTGCACATGCGGACGTAATCCAGAATGTGCGCATGGTGCCAGGCGGGGGGCATCAGCGGAGTCATCACCTTGTTATGCACCCAGCCGGGGTTGTCCAGGCATATCCAGCGGTGGCCCTGCAGATGCTCCTGTGTAAACTGCGACGACGGAACCGCAATGGGCTGGCCCGCTTCTCCATCTTCATAGTCCTGATGGGTGGAGTAGACGTAGTGGTGCATGAGTCCTGGTCGCAAGGTCACCAGCCGGCCTGCATGGCCTGCCTTGGCTGTGTCCGCGAACTCATCCCACGGAAAGCGGAACCCATGCCACTCGGTTCCTGTCTTCTCCTGCCAATCCAGCGGATCGAGCCTGCTGCAACTGTCGAACCACCATCCGTCCAGCCGCTTGCCGTATCTCTCGCCCAGTTCGCGAACAATTGCAAGCAGGTTGGCCGTCAGCCTTGCTTTATTGGCTTCGTGATAACCCACCTTGTATTCCCACAGGGGATCGTCGCCAAAGTTGCAGGAGTGATTGTAGTAGAGGATGAAGCGCAAGCCGCGCCGATGGCAGGCATCCGCAATGTCCCCGATCAGGTCGCGTTTTGTGGTGCGGCCATCCATGACGCGATCGATGGCCGCACAAGGCGCGGGCATCATCTGCAGCGCATGGGTGCTGGTAAAGATGATGTATTCTGCTCCGGCCCCGGCTACCTGGTCCATGTAGCGGTCCACGCTGAAGCGAGACACGGCTTCGTTGAAAGGGAGCCAATCATCCACACCCACAGGCTGCGATTGCTCTGTCCAGTGCGAGGAGATGCCGTAGTGGCAATTTGCCAGCCAGCTTGCATCCGCCTGCTTGTAGGGGGCCGCAAATGCGCCCCTGCCAGCAGCCACAGCCAGAGCTGTAGCGCCGAGCCCCTTCAGCACATCGCGCCGCGCAACGTTGCAGGTATTCGTTGTCATCCCGCTTCCTCCGCTTCATGGTGGAATCATCAGTGGCCCCGACAGTTCTGCCGGCGGGCTGCTCTTCAACAGATGCGTTGCATCGGCGGCACAAGCAGAAATCACAAGTTAACCGCTCTACTTGAGTAGGTTATGGTTGCGCAACCTTGACTGTCAATGGCGGTGCGAAGAAATTCGGCCGGGTTGTCCAACCGGCAGCGCAGCGGGTTCCGTGCCGTTGCGATATAGTCAAGAAGGAATGGCGACAGAAACCAAACAGAACGCCGCCGCGAGCAGCGCCGCGCAGAAGATCGACTATCTGCCCCTGATCGCTGGTTGGCTGGTGCCGGGTGGCGGGCATTTCCTGCTGCGCAAGTGGGGCCGCGGGGCCTTGCTGGCAGCTTCGATTGTGGGCATGTTTGCCTGCGGCCTGGCGATGCAGGGCAAGCTCTACAGCGGCGTGCAGGACGTGCTTGATATCCTCGGCTTGGCCGGCGATCTGGGCAATGGCCTGCTGTTCGTCGTCGCCCGCGTTGCAGGGCTCGGCGCCGACCAGGTGATGGTGACCACCGCCGACTACGGCACCAAGTTCATCGGTGTCGCGGGGCTGCTCAACATCATCGCTGCTGTGGACGCGCACCGGTTGCGCAACGGGAGGAAGCCGCTCTGATGCATCCCTCTCACTTTGCCGCTGTCTTGCTGTTCGCGCTCTTTGCCTCCACGGTTTTCGGCATTACGCAGCGCGACACCCCCGCGCGGATGTTCCGCTACGGCGTCTACTGCTTTCTGCTGTTTGTGGGGTCCGCCATCGTTCTCAGCTGGCTCATGTTCCTCATTGCCCGCTGACCGGGTCCTGAGCCGCTACTTTCTGCCGGGCTGCCTTCGGGCGGCCCTTTCCTGTAAGCGACAGCCTCAGTAGCGCTGCCACACCGCGGCGTCGAAGGCGTGTGTGCAGGCGTAGCCCTCGGCCAGATACAGTTCGATGGCCTGCCGGTTGGCTTCAGTCACCGTGAGCGAAACCTCAGCAACGCCCTGCCGCAGAAAGCTGTGACTGGCCAAACCCAGCAATGTGCGCGCCAGGCCCATGCGGCGGTACTCCGGATGCACGCAGATTTGCGTGATGTGCCCGCTGATGGGACTCACCCGCGAGCCCAGAATCAGCCCCGCGAACTCGCGGCTGGTGCGGTGGATGACCGCGTACGAAACCGGAGCGGAGAAGACGCCGCAGCCGGAATAGCGCACGATGTTGTTCAGAAAGCGCAGCGAGCCCTGCACCGTGCGGTACTGGTCGTTGATCAGACTGTCGGGATGGCTGCGGTAGGACTCCACAATCAGCCGCGCCGCAGGAGCCAGATCTTCATCGCGCCATGGACGCAGATCCAGATCGGGCGGCAGATTCACTCGCGGTGCTGCCCACCGCCCCTGCAGGGACTGCACCAGAAAAAGCCGCCGGAAAAGCTCGAATCCCGCCCGGCGGAAGAGCTCGGCGAAGGCGCCGGATGGATGGATCAGCAGTTGGGACTCGATGCGATCCACCTGCGGCGAGTTCAGCAGCAACTCCAGCAGGTGCGTCAGAAGGGTCTCTTCCAGGGCGTGGACGTCCATCGGGTAGCTCTCGCCGGTGGCGCCCTGCACGGCGTAAACGTCGCCGATCACCGCCTTGGTCTCCTCGTATACGCAGAAGACGTAGCCGGCCACCAACTCGCCGGCCATAGCCGCAAAACCGGGCAACATGCGGTTGTCCATGTACTGCATCAGCAGGCGCGTGGAGTTGCGGTAATCCCAGTGCAGCCGGTTCTTCCACAGCTCACCCTCCGCCTCCAGCACGGGCCGCAACATCTGGGCCGTGAAGTGACGAAGGTCGAGAATCTCCATGGAAGTGGCGGCCAAATTCCTCTGTCTCCCGGGATCTGCGCAGTCCGCCGCAGGATCGCGGCAATCCGCGGATGGGGCAAAAGACCCTTCCGGACACTTTGACACGAGTTGCCTGCAACTGCAAACCGATGCAAAGGTGGACTGCCGCAGGGCCAGCGAAGGACCAGTAAAGACTCAACCGCAAAGTTCGCGCTGCAGGCTATCCGCGCAGCTTGGCCCGAATCCAGAGCACGCCGAAAACGGGCAGCGCCGCAAGCAGAACCACCACTCCCGCCGGGAAACCGGCATACAAGTAGCTGTATGCATAGTTGACCGTGTGGCCGCCCAGCAGGTTCCAGGCCAGCAGGCTGAAGATCGCCAGCGTGGTGACCAGAAAGAATGTGAAAAATGCGGAGGCAAAGGCCAGCAGGAGGCTGCTCAAAAACCCGAAGCCCTCCAGCGGAAATCCCAGGATGCGCTTTCCGCCTTCCGCGCCAGAATGTGCAGTTTCGACCATGATGCCGACCTCACTGATCTAGATTACAAAGTCAAAACCTCGGTGTCCAAACCAGCGGAATCCCCGCTATTTATACGGGTAAATCAAATTCCGTCTGGTGTCCACTGGTGTCGAAGCCACGAAAGGCCGACGCCGGACAATGGCACAGGGGAAAAATGTTCGAAAAAAACGGCAAGTATTATGCAGACTGGCGGGACCGCAAAGGCAAGCGCAAGCGCAAATCTTTCACAAGTGCACGCGCGGCGCTGCGATACGAGGAAGAACAAAAGGAACTCGCGCACCCAAAACTGAAGGCACGGACAAAACTCTCGCCCCGCTATTCCGTGCCTTCGCGGAAGGGGTCAGTCGTCACGATTGCGCCACGCGCTACGCGGTGCAAGCCATGATCGCCACGGCTGGAAGTGTCGCCCCGAAAGACCTCAGCGCAGCGCATGTCATTGAAGCCGCGAACCTTTGCGCGCCGAGAAGCCTCTCGCTTTTCACCCGATATAACCGGCTCAGCGCCATGCGCCGCCTACTTCGTTCGGTGTGGGAAGAACACGGCGCGCCGAAGTTGGACGGTTATGTGCCAAGATGCAGCACTCCGCGCCCGAGGTCGGTGGTAGCCACCGACGCGGAAATGGAGGCAATCAAAAGCCATGCGCCAGACGATCTAAGACTATTCGTCCTGCTCTGCGCCGATCTCGCTATACGTTCGGGAACAGCCGTAAAAATCTCGCCCGCAGAGTACGACGCAAACCGAAAGACACTCAGATTCGCCACAAAGAAAGGCGCGCGCGTAGCGCTCCCAGTCACAGAGGAACTAGCCGAACTACTAGACCAATGTGACCAGACGAACCCGGAACCGTTCATCACCCAAATACGAAAACGGCTTCGCCCTCATTGTCTTCATGTGATGAAGGGGAAAGTCGTGCGCGCAAGCGCTCTCAGGAAAGAGCTAAAGGAATTGCGGCGTTCACTGGGAATGACCCGGAAACTCGTGCCGCATGACCTACGGCGAACGACGGCGGTCGCATTCTACAAGCGCACTCATAACCTGCGAAAGGTGCAAACGCTTCTCGGTCACAGTTCATTGCAAGCAACCATCTGGTATCTGGACAACGACCTAGAGGAAGTGGACATAGCAGACCTCGAAGCCATCAAGAAACCCTTCATCATCCACCGAAAGGAGCAAACCGCATGACCCGCTCAGCCATTCTCCGACTGGTACAAGCCACTAGCGCCGCCAAGCCCAAACAGTCCGCCGACGGCAAATGTCTCGCCGCCTATCAGGCCATCGTTTCCAAGTTCCGGGGAGACCGGCACAGTCAGGCATGGTGCGCCGTGC